>Ga0209602_1000786_pt1 | contig 29702 bp, 28 predicted proteins | sample COGITO_mtgs_1205_3_FD_184810 | JGI IMG/M metagenome (GOLD analysis project Ga0209602, IMG submission 184810) | Pelagic marine microbial communities from North Sea - COGITO_mtgs_120524 (SPAdes) (version 2) | ecosystem: Environmental > Aquatic > Marine > Epipelagic ...
AACTCCATCCCCAGCATAGCGCGAATTTTCGCCGCACTAAAAGGTAGGAAGGGTTCAAAAACAACCCCTAAAGCAGCCATAATTTGTGTGGCCGTTCCGAGGATTTCTGCCGCACGCGCGGGATCCGTTTTAACCACTTTCCAAGGCTCCGCATCGGCGAGGTATTTATTCCCTACACGGGCCAAATTCATTGCCTCCGTCAATGCCTCACGGAAGCGATAGGCCTCCAGAGCAGATGAAACTTTAGCCGTTTGAATGGCGATGGCGCCAAGCGCTTCCAAATCTTCCGGCGCAGAACCAGAAACCGGCACCTTGCCCTCACAGTACTTGTGATTCAAGACCATGACGCGGTTCACGAGGTTGCCCAAAATGGCGACCAGCTCCGAGTTGTTGCGCTGCTGGAAGTCGGCCCACGTAAAGTCGTTGTCCTTCGTTTCGGGCATGGTGGCACACAAGGCGTAACGGAGCGAATCTTGCTTGCCGGGGAATTCGGCGAGGTATTCGTGCAGCCAAACGGCCCAGTTTCGGGACGTGGAAAGCTTCTCCCCCTCCAGGTTCAAAAACTCATTCGCAGGCACATCTTGGGGCAAAATATACCCGCCGTGCTGCATCAAAATAGCCGGGAAAATCAGGCAGTGGAAGACAATGTTGTCCTTGCCGATGAAGTGCACCAAGCGGGTGTCCTCATCCTTCCACCATTTTTCCCAATCGGCCCCAAAGAGCTCTTGGGTGGCCGTGATATAACCGATGGGCGCGTCAAACCACACGTACAGCACCTTGCCGTCGGCGCCTTCCACGGGAACGGGAACGCCCCAGTCGAGGTCGCGGGTCATGCTTCGGGGCTGCAGGCCATCGCCGGCATCCAACCAAGACTTGCACTGGCCGTAGACGTTGGACTTCCATTCGGGGTGGGACTCGATGTAGGTGCGCAATTCAGGCGCCAACTTGTCCAAAGGCAAGAACCAATTGGTCGTCTTGCGCATCTCCGGAGCCGCACCCGAAAGTGTCGACATCGGGTTGATCAAATCCGTGGGATTCAGGGTAGATCCACACTTCTCGCACTGGTCGCCGTAGGCCCCGGGTGCTTGGCACTTGGGGCAGGTGCCCGTGATATAGCGGTCCGCCAAAAATTGCTCCGCTTCGGGATCGTAGTACTGGTCCGTTTCACGCGCTTCAAACACCCCTTTTTCGTAGAGCGTTTGGAAGAAATTGCTCGCCACTTCGGCATGCTTGGGCGACGAGGTGCGCGAATAAATGTCAAACTGAACGCCAAACTCTGCCAGCGCATCCCGCATCATCTCATGGTAGCGGTCCACAATCTCGCGGGGGGTGACGCCCTCTTTTCGGGCCTTCATGGTAATCGCCATACCGTGCTCGTCCGATCCACATACAAAGGCCACCTCTTCGCCCTTGAGGCGGAGGTAGCGCACATAGATGTCCGCAGGCAGGTAACATCCCGCTAAGTGCCCAATGTGGATGGGGCCATTGGCGTAGGGCAGCGCAGCGGTAATCGTGGAACGTTTGTAGGACTTCATGTGCTACAAAAGTACAAAGGGCTGTACCTTGGTTTCGTTCTATGGCAGAATCCCTTTCTCCCCCCTTTTTAACGCCCGGCGATGGCATCGCATTGGTCTCCGTTTCCCGCTTTGGAGAGGCTTCTGTGATAGAACAGGCCGAATCGTGGATCCGCGCCCAAGGCTTCACCCCCTTTCGCGCACCCAATTTGGGCGCACGCGACCATCAGTTTGGCGGCGACGACGCCACCCGAGCGGCCGACGTCAACTGGGCCATAGCACACCCGGAGGTGAAGGCCATTTGGAGCATTCGGGGCGGATACGGAGCGGTACGCATGGTCGACGCCATCGACTGGAACGCCCTGCGCGCTCAGCCCAAGTGGCTCATCGGCTTCAGCGACTTCACCATGCTTTTGGGCCACGCCTTCCAGCAAGGCCTCTGCGCCGTGCACAGTTGGATGCCCATTCAGCTCCCCACCAGCACCCCAAAAAGTCTGGAAAGTTTGGCCGATCTCCTCCGCGGAACGCCCCATGTCCTGAGCGCCCCCGCACACAGCCTTCAGCGCCCGGGCCAAACAGAAGGCCCCCTCGTGGGCGGCAACCTCTCTGTCCTCTACTCCATGCTGGGCTCTCCCAGCTTTCCCAACCTACAGGGCTGTATTCTGGCCTTGGAAGACTTGGACGAATACCGCTACCACCTCGACCGCATGTTCTGGGGCCTCAAGCGCGCCGGAGTTCTCGAAGGCCTAGCAGGCGTGGCCGTCGGCAGCTTCTCGGACATGAAGGACAATGCCTTGCCCTTTGGCAAAGAGCCGCTCGAAATCATCTCGGAGGCCCTCCCTGGGGACGTTCCGGTGGCCATGGGCATGCCCTTTGGACACGAAAGTGCCAACGAAGCGTTTATTACCGGCTACCGCTACCGCTTGGTAGTAGATTCGGCTGGTGGACATCTTTCTCCCCTCTAAACGCCGCTGGGCGGGCTACCTCGCGGAAGCAAAAGCGCTGATGTACTATCAGCAATTGGGGTATATCCTATGTCTTCAAAATGGACGACATTTTCGCGCCGAGGTGGACCTCCTACTTTGGCACCCACGGGAAAGACATCTGGTGGCCGTCGAGGTAAAATTCCGATCCCAAGCCCCTGAAATTCTGCCACTTACTTTGCGTCAAGCTCGACGGATTTACCGGGCTGCGTGTGCCCTCCGGCCCAAGCCCTTGATCAATGAGGAGGTCGAAGTTCAGCTCTGCCTCGTCCTTGGAAACTTGGAATCCCCACATATTCAAGTCTTTGCGGAGTTTTACGCCCCATGGGACTGATGTTTTACGGCACGGGAATTGCCTACCTTTGCAGAAATATTAGAACCTGTGAGAGAACAGCGCCCTTCGCGTGGGGGAAAACCTTCGCGTCCGACCAACAAACCGTCTCGCCGTGAGGGCGACGCCGGTCGACCATCCCGAGCCTCCTTTAGTGAGGAACGCAGCCCTGACGGCCGCCGAAAATTTAGCCTACCCTCCTCGGAAGGGCAGTCAAGCCGCGGTCCCCGCGAAGATCGCCCCTACGGTGATCGGCCCCAGGGAGATCGTCCCACACGTTCATTTGGCGATAAACCCGCTTGGGGAGACCGCCCACAGAAACCCTACGGCGACCGTCCACAAGGAGATCGTCCTGCTCGCTCGTTTGGTGATAAACCCGCTTGGGGAGACCGCGCAAAGAAGCCCTACGGCGACCGCCCGCAAAAAAACTTTGGCCCCCGCGAAGACCGCCCTCAGGGAGACCGTCCTGCTCGCTCGTTTGGCGATAAACCTGCTTGGGGAGACCGCGCCAAGAAGCCCTACGGCGACCGCCCGCAGGGAGATCGTCCTGCCCGCTCGTTTGGTGATAAACCCGCTTGGGGAGACCGCCCGCAAAAATCATACGGCGACCGCCCGCAAGGAGATCGTCCTGCACGTTCATTTGGCGATAAACCCACTTGGGGAGACCGCCCGCAAAAATCATACGGCGACCGTCCTCAGGGGGATCGTCCCACACGTTCATTTGGCGATAAACCCGCTTGGGGAGATAGGACTCCGAAATCCTTCGGTACGGGTCCCAATCGCGGGATTCGCGGAGATAAAGACTATTGGGAAAAGAAGCAGCAACAGCGCGGCAAGCCCCGGTACAAGACCGCGGAAGAGTTCGCTCCGTCCACGGACGACATGCGTTTGAACCGATTCCTGGCACACGCTGGCATTTGTTCGCGCCGTGACGCCGATGCATTGATTGCGGACGGCATGGTTACGGTCAATGGCAAGATCATCACCGAAATGGGCTTTAAAGTGGGCCCGGGGGATGATGTACGCTATGCTGGCGAGCGCTTGAAGTCCGAACGCAAAGTCTATGTCCTACTCAACAAGCCTAAAGGATTTATTACGACCGTAGACGACGAAAAAGCGCGCAAAACCGTGATGGATTTGGTGGCCAACGCCTGCAAGGAGCGCATCTACCCGGTTGGTCGTTTGGACCGCGGCACGACGGGCGTTCTCTTGTTGACGAATGACGGAGCTATGGCCAAGAAATTGACCCACCCCAGCCATGGTGCCAAGAAAATTTACCAAGTCACCCTTGATAAACCCCTCACCCCTGGCGACATGATCGCCCTCAAGGAAGGATTGGTCCTGGATGACGGCCCTGTGATGGTTGATAAGGCAGAGTTTATTACGCCAGACGATTATTACAATTTGGGCGTTGAACTTCATGTGGGCCGCAACCGCATTGTGCGTCGAATTTTTGAGCACATGGGGTATGAAGTCGTCAAATTAGATCGCACTTCCTTTGCGGGCCTCACGAAAAAGAGCCTGGAGCGCGGCCATTACCGCCTCTTGAACTCGAAAGAGATTTCATTCTTGCAAATGCTGTGATCCGCAAAATCCTCCTTGCCCTCGCCGTACTTCTTGGCCTGGTGATCCTTGGGCTCGGAGGCGTTGTGGCATACTTGCAATCGGATTCGGACAATTTGCGAAATCGCTTGCTTGGGGTGGTCAATGAACCCTTGACTGTTCCGGTTCAAGCGACGGGATTGGAGCTCGATATCTTGGGGCAATTCCCGGACATTTCCTTGCGGCTTGACGATGTCTTCATTGAAGACCCATTGCGGCCGGGTACCGGCGATACGCTGCTTTACTTCGATGAAGTGTATGCGCAATTTGGGCTGTTTAGTGTCTTGCGGGGAGAAACCGTTCTGCGGCGTGTCACGGTCTCCGATGGGGCCCTCAAACTTCGCTGGGAGGCGGATGGCCGAACCAATTTTGACATCCTCCAAGAAGATAGCACCGAATCAACGAGCTACATCGATCTCAAGGGTTTTGCCCTTCTGAATGCACGCATTCACTTGTCGGGCTATGGGGAGAGTCCTTGGGAATTTCCCTTTGTGGCGGAGCGGATCAAACTCACCGGTGTCCTCGATGCCGAACAATTTGATGCCCAAGCCACCTGGGAGCTTCTCATCCCGCGCTGGAACGACCAATCGGTTCGCATCGGGGGATCGACCGAGTTTTATCAAAACAGCGAGGTAGACCAAATTTTGGTGGACAACGGCCACGTGACGATCAACGACTGGGAACTCGACTTGGAGGGGAGCATTCAACAAGGCATGGGCCAATGGACGGCGCGCGCGCAAGATTTGGACATGAGGGACGTGATGGCCCTGTTGCCCAAGGCTTTGGTTCCCGACCCCAGCACCGTCCTTGCGGATGGGACACTGGACTTGACGGTGGTGGCCAGCACTACCCCGGCCGGATCCCGAATCAAAGCGGAAGGCGATTGGAAGCGGGGCAGCCTGAACGCCAGCAAGGGCTGGATTGTCGGCGAAGAGGTCAGCGCACACGTCGTCTTTGACAATGGGCCACAAGCGCGACTAGAATCCGCCACTTTGGACATTTCCAACTTTTCCTTCCGATCTCGGAATTCGACCCTCAGCGGGAGCTTCCGAATGGACAATTTGGTGCACCCTCGTGCGCAAGCCCGTCTGAACATTGAGGGCCAAGAAAACATTTTGGACATCATGCACTGGCTCGAATTTCCCACCTGGGAAGGCAGCCGAGGCAGTGTCCAAGGCCGTATTGGCTGGAAACAAACCTTCCCCTCACTCGATGCGCTGGCTGCCCAGGGCCTGTGGCTCGGGCAATGGTCCGGCTCCCTCGAGGTCCAAAAGGGCCATTTGGTCATCCAAGGGGTGCCACAAACCACCAAGCTTCCTTCGGCCCGACTTGAGCTGCGCGGACAAGATCTCTACATCGCGGAAGCAACCGTTCAAACAGGGAGCACCCAGGCACGTCTTCAGGGCACCGTGCACAACTTCCTCAATGATGACCTCTACCACTACCAGCTGCGTATTACCGGCCGTGAATGGCGCATGGAGGACATTACTGATTGGGAAATTTGGAACGGCAACTTCACGGGAGCCCCCGACGATGGGGAGGAATTTGCCGACACGTACGATCTCGAATTGGCCGTGGACCGCATGCGTTTCGGCACATTTTCCGCCACCGACGTTTCGGGGCGATTCTCCGGCAAAGGGCTGCATGTCGAATCGGACAAAGTATTTCTGCGCCATTCAGGGGGTAGCCTCGCCGGCCGAGTCGAGTGGTTGCCCTTGCCTCAGGACCGTGCGCAATTGCTCTTAGATGGCCGCATCCAAAAGGTCGACTTGAAGGCCCTCATGCAATCCATGGACAATTTTGGCCAAACCCAATTGACCGACAAAAACCTATCTGGAATCTTGGATGCGCAATTCCGCATATCGGTGCCCTTTGACGCCGACCTGAATGCACAATCCGACGCCCTCTTGGCCACGGTGGATTTTCAAGTCAACAAAGGCCGAATCACCCAGTTTGATCCCCTGCTGGAACTGTCTCGCTTTGCGGAAGTCGAGGATTTGAAAGATGTCCGCTTCGGCACGGTCCAAAATCAGCTTCGCATCGCCAACGAAATCGTTTTCATTCCAGAAATGACCCTCGAAAACAATGCACTGCTTCTCAAAGTGGCGGGTCAGCACCGCTTTGACAACGTCATGGATTTTACGCTCCAAATGCAATTGCGCGATCTCGTGGGCGGCAAAAAGACCCCCCGATCCAAAGACCTCGATGCCTTTATCGCCGAAGAATCCACCCTTGGACCGGTGTGGATCCCAATTCACATTTTTGGCCCCGCCGATCATCTCAAGTTTTCCCTCGACCGGAAAGCGCTGACCCAAGACATCAAGTCGTCCGTCCAAGACGATTGGAAAAAGCAAGGAGAAGACCTTCGCAACCTCTTTCAGAAGCCTGTTGAGCGCCCACTGGTACCCGAGAAAAAATACCAGTTTGAGTGGGAAGAGGAGCCCGATACAAATCGTTCGTTCAGCCAAAGAGTGCGTTCGTTCAGCGGGCTCTAAAGCTTCGTCAAGGAACTTGTGGCGGGTAATTTTTTCTCCTACATTTGAATCATGCGACGTACACTATTTGCATTGGCTTTCATGTTGTTGGGTTTTGCCGGACAGGCACAAACGAATCCCAACCCCAACAATGAATGCGGTGTTTTCGCCCCCAATGCCTTCACCCCCAACCGCGACAATACCAACGACGAGTTCCGTGTGTTGGTGGCGGAAGCATGTGAGCCCTTGGAGTACCGACTGCGCGTGTTTGACCGCTACGGTCGCCTCGTTTTTGAAAGCATCAACCCGACCGAATCCTGGGATGGCTCCTACAATGGCCGTCAACTCAAGGAGGGGGTCTACCTCTGGCACCTTTTGGCGCTCTACACGGTCCCTAGCGGCCAAGAATCCACTCGTCTTGAAGAAAAAGGCAGCGTGGTCTTAATGCGCTAAACGTTTAGACATCACCATCCAACCGGAGCACTGTCTCCGGTTTTTTTGTGCCCACTATCAAGGAACTTTTCACCCTCCCCTGCGTTTTCCTCCCATGCGCCCGCTCCTCACTTGCCTCCTTTTCCTCTGGTCCGCCAGCCTATTTGGCCAATCGGGCCAAATGGTCTTTGACCTCTCGGCCCCGGAGGTAGAGAAACTCCCCAAAGGTGCCCAATGGATGGTCTCCCTTCACGATGCCAGCGGAACCCTGATCCAGCAATTCCCCTTCCCAGCAAGTGCCTTGAAGCAACGCGTGGTGATTGGCCCTAAAAATATAGGTACCTACACCGCCTCCTACTACCTCGACCTCAATGGCAATAGCGAATTGGACAAAGGGATTTTTGGTCAGCCTTTGGAGCCTTATGCATTTTCCAACGGGGCGCGGAGCATGTTTTCCAAACCGAGCCTAGAAAGCCAACGTTTTCAGTTTTCGGGTCCGCCCATTCGCGTGGAGCTCCTGTATCATTTTGGGGGTTGAGGGCTGGAGGGCTAGAGGGCTAGAGGGCTAGAGGGCTAGAGGGCTAGAGGGCTAGAGGGCTTGGCAAATCACATCAAAGTTTCGGCGCGCAGCGAAGGTCCGCACCACATTTCAAGGGTAAAAGAGAATAAACGTTTAAGCAAAAAGGCTACAGCGCGAAGCGCGAGCTCTCAAGCTTTCTCGCCACCAAGCCTCAGCGCGAAGCGCGAGCTCCCTAGCCCTCCAACAAAAATGGCAAAACCGCGTCTTGAAAGGGCTGCGGTTGCTCCGCATGCACCCAATGGCCCGCACCGGGGACGGATTCCAACCGAGCCAGGGGGAAATGGTCCATGATGCCGCTCCAATCTTCATCCAAAATGTATCCACTGCGTTCGCCCCGAACGAATAGGGTCGAGCCAATGAAACGGTCTTCGGCGGCCAAGGGCTGGCCTATTCGGCCCATTTGACCTTCAAGGACGGGCAGATTGAATTTCCACCCTAGGTTTCCCTCGGGCTTCCATTCCAGATTTTTCAGTAAAAATTGGCGCATCCCCCAATCGGGCATGGCCGACTCCAGCGCGCGGTCCGCTTCGGTGCGGCTTTTCAAGGTGGTAAAGTCCAACTGATGCATGGCGTCCACAACGGATTGGTGGTGCGAAGGGTAGGCTTTGGGTCCGATATCCACGATAATCAATCGTTCAACGAGTTCCGGATAGCGGCAAGCCAAGGCCATCGCCGTTTTTCCGCCCATGCTATGTCCAAGCCACCGCACGGGCCGCTCCCCAAAATGCTCTAAGGCATAGGCGCGTACATCCTCCACCATGTCGGCATAGGTATGGGAGCCGGCATGCGGGGATCGGCCGTGGTTACGTTGGTCCACCAGGTGGACATCCATGCCGTGATCACCCCAGGTTCGGGCATGCGAGGCCCAGTTGTCCCCCATGCCAAATAAGCCATGCAGCACAACCAAGGGTTCACCCCCGTTGCCCATGATTTTACTGGCGAGAGGAAGAACGGCCATCAGCGTTCCAATAAATGACGGTAGCGTTGTACCGTGTTCTCGAGTCCGAGGTACAAGGCCTCGGAAATCAGCGCGTGGCCGATGCTCACCTCATCGAGGTCGGGCATGTGCTGGGCAAAAAACTGCAGGTTCTCCGAACTCAAATCATGGCCTGCATTGACGCCTAGCCCCACAGATTTGGCCCATTGGGCTGCGTTCACATAGGGGGCAACGGCCGACATGGGGTCGGAGGTGTATCCGACGGCATAGCTCTCCGTGTACAACTCGATGCGGTCTGCCCCGAGGTCTGCCGCGGCGCGGATTCGGTCCTCTTGGCATTCCATAAAGACGGAGGTTCGAATCCCGGCTTGACGAAATTCCGCCAAAATCGGGCGAAGAAGGTCCCCATCACGCACCGTATCCCAGCCAGCGTTACTCGTGAGCACGTACGGGCCATCCGGGACCAAGGTGACTTGCTCTGGGCGGCATTCCAAGACCAAATCGATAAAGCGACGGTCCGGATAGCCTTCTATATTGTACTCCGTATGCACCACCTTGCGCAATGCGCGGGCATCGGCATAGCGAATGTGGCGTTCATCGGGACGCGGATGAATCGTGATGCCTTGGGCACCGAATTCTTGAATCCGAATGGCCGCTTCGAGCACATTGGGCACATTCCCTCCCCGTGCATTGCGCAGGGTGGCTATTTTATTAATGTTGACGCTCAAACGGGCGGGTTGCGATGCCATATCGGAGAATTTGGACCAAAGTTCGGGCATCCGGGCTAACTTCGTCCTATGTTGGATTGGAATGACCTTCTTTTGACGCACCCTGGGCCCCTTTCGGAAACGTGTTCCGAATCGGAGTATTTGGAGCGCACCGGAGAAAGCCGGACGCGCTTTTGGCCCATCGTGGAAGAAGGGGTCTACACGGGACTCATGGGACCCGGCGGACACATCCTTTCTGTGCCTGCTTTGCAAGCGGCTCAGCACCCTGTCGATGCCCTAGCCGTGGCGAGCGCTTGGCAAGTGGACTGCGTGGCCGTCTGCGACAAGGATCTCTGGCAAGGAAGCTATAAAAGCCAGGATATTGCCGACCGGATTGGTCAACAATGGGCCTTTCAGCTTCCGGGATCGACCATTTGGTTTGAACATCCCGTTCAAACGCATTTTGGTGGCGAATGGATTCGCGGCATCGAAGCGGAAGGGGTTCGAGTGGTCGCCTTTTCCACCGATTTAATCACCGACCGCAATGTTTTTCGCTCCTTTGCCCGCCTTGACCAGGCAGATCCTACTGCCGCTTTAGCCACTTTAGAGCGCTTTGGCTGTACGATTCTGGGCTACTACCCGAAGGGATACCGAGCGGAAGAAGTGGAAGACAATCTCGATCACTTACTGCATTATTTGGACCTTTGAGTATGGCACGGATTGCGATTTTCGGCAAACGGATTCCCGATGAGGTGCAAACCTTCGTGGAGCGAACGATTGATTCTCTGATGAAAGAAGGTTGTGATCTGGTCATGTACCGGGGCTTTCAGCATCGTGTGAACGAACAATGGGCCGTAGGATGGACCTTCCCCGAATTCAAGAACTCTAAAGAATTGCAGGCCTGTGCGCCTGACTTCCTTCTCGTCATTGGAGGCGACGGGACCATCCTGGATGCCACTACCCTCGTGGAGCGCTCTGGCATCCCCATCATCGGCCTGAATACCGGACGACTCGGATTCCTTGCCAACATCACCCGTGACGAGGCTCCGATGGCCTTGAAGGCGATTTTGGCTGGCGACTACACCCTAGACGAGCGTAACGCCCTCGAGGCTCATACCGCCTCGGACGACATTATCCAGCCCAATTTTGCCTTGAACGAAATCGCCGTGAGCCGAAAAGGCACCACGAGCATGATTTCCATCCACGTATCCCTCAATGGCGAATTTCTCAATACCTACTGGGCGGACGGATTGCTCATCTCCACGCCGACCGGCTCCACGGGATACAACCTCAGCTGTGGGGGGCCCATTCTATTGCCTGGAAGTAACAATTTTATCCTGACGCCCATTGCTCCGCACAATTTGACCGTACGTCCGCTCGTTATACCCAATGCCGACACCATTACGATCAAGGTGGAGGCCCGGGAGGGCAATTTCCTGGCGTCATTGGACTCGCGGGTGTTCACTTTGGACTGCGAAACAGAGCTCACTTTACGGAGGGCCGATTTTCGTTTCAAACTGGTGCGCACCGCCTACACCGATTTCGCCTCCACCCTGCGCAATAAGCTGCTTTGGGGATTGGATCGCAGGAACTGAGCTCCGCCGGCTATTTGTATCTTCGCAGGCTGAATATGGGCAACATACGTCATCTCCTTTTTATCCCGTTCGCTCTCGCCTCCATCGGCGGTTGGGCGCAGCGTTCACAGGAATTGACGGCAAGCTGGGGCGGCACACACATGATGAGTGACGTCGGGCCCGCTGGCCCCTTCCTGCCTCAAGGGGAAAGTTGGGACATCGATTACCGAATTCAAGCCCACCCGCACTATGCCTTCCACCTGGGATACAGCGAAGGCACCCTGCAGGCGAACGACGCCCAAAGCACTTGGCCGGAACGGCAGCAGCGCCAGATTCATATCCAAACTCCTTTCCGCAGCGTCCAGGCGCGCATGGAGGTCGACTTCTTCCCTCAAACCATTCCCTCCTACCGCTTTCAGCACAGTCCCTACCTCTTTGCGGGCCTGGGGCTCCTGTCTTTTGAACCTCAAGGCTATTACCAAGGAGAGTGGATTCCCCTTCAGCCTCTGGGTACGGAGGGGCAGGGCACTTCGATCAATCCCGAGGCGCGGTATGCGACTCGAGCGCGCACGCTGCCCTTCGGGCTCGGTTGGCGCGCACAACTCAATGCTTTTTGGGTGGTCAATATGGAGGCGACCTGGACCCGAACCTCCACAGACTACCTGGACGATGTCCATGGCAGCTACGCAGACGTCAGCGTGATCCAGGAGTCCTACGGGGATGCAGCGGCCTACTTCGCGGATCCCTCAGGCCTTGACCTCCCCGTAGGCATGGCGCGAGGGAATGCCCAAACCACCGATTCCTACTTTATCCTCCGTCTAGGCATGGGGCTTCACTTGGAAGCTTTCATGGAAAAATGTGCATCCTTCCTACACCGATGAGCCTACCTACCCACATCGCGATCATCATGGACGGCAATGGCCGGTGGGCCAAGCAGCAAGGCTTCCGCACGCGCATTCGCGGGCACGAGGTCGGGGTGGAAGCTCTTCGTCGCACGGCGCAGTCCTGCGCGGAGCTGGGCATCAAATACCTGACGGTCTATGCGTTTTCGGAAGAGAATTGGGCTCGTCCCAAAGCAGAAGTCGACGCACTCATGCGCATCTTGGTGAGCAGTCTGAGCAAGGAAATGCCCACCCTGATGAAACACGGCATTCAGCTCCAGGCTATCGGCAGAATAGACTTGCTTCCCGAGAGTGCCCAGCGCGAACTCAAAGAGGTCCAAAACGCAACGGCAGGGAATTCCACCTTGGTCCTGACCTTGGCCTTAAGCTATGGTAGCCGCCAGGAAATCCTGCTGGCCACGAAAACCCTTGCGCGGGAAGTCCAACTGGGCCAGCGGAGCATTGATAGCATCGATGAAACCGCATTTGGCCAAGCCCTGTACACCCATGCTATGCCAGATCCGGATTTGGTCATCCGAACCAGCGGGGAGCAGCGAATTTCAAATTACCTTCTTTGGCAAATTAGTTACGCCGAATTGATTTTCATGCCCGTACTTTGGCCCGATTTTTCCAAGGAACATCTAGACGATGCCCTGGCCCAATATGCAGCGCGCGAGCGACGCATGGGCAAAACCAGTGAACAACTCAACGAGAAAAGCACCTGATGAAACGACGACTCTTACGCCTGAGCACAGCTGCTTTTTTAGCCCTGGCCCCTTTCTCGAGTTTTGCCCAAATCCAACTGGGTCAAGCGATTGAGATTAAGCCGGAAGTCGATTATGAAATCGGCGGCATCACCGTGACCGGAGCAGATCAACTGGATCCGACCATGGTTGGCCTCCTTTCAGGCTTGAATGTCGGTGATAAGGTGCAATTCCCCTCGGAACGCGTCGGTCAGGCCATCCGCAATCTCTGGGACCAGGAGTTGTTCTCCGACGTTCAACTCTTTGTGGTCCAAAAAGTCAACCGCACCGTTTACGTAGAATTTCGGCTGACCACCCTGCCCAAGTTGAGCAAATATTATTTCACTGGGGTAAATAAGGGAAAGCAGGATGCCCTGCGCGAATTGCTGGAGCTCAATCGCGGCATGGTGGTGTCCGAGAACCTCAAAATCACCGCCGAAAATGCCATTTTAAAGCACTTCAAGGAAAAGGGATTCCCCGATGCCACCGCCAAAATTTCGACTGAAAAAGACACCATATTGCTGGACGCGGTGGTGCTTCGCATTGACATTGTCCCCGGGCCCCGCCTTCGCATCGATGACATTGTTTTCCACGGAAACACCGCCCTCACGGATGGCAAGCTTCGCCGAGTTATGGACGATACCCACCGCTACCGCAAGTGGAACATATTCACCACCTCCAAGCTTCAGAAGGAAAAGCTCGAGGCGGACAAAGTCCTCATTGTGGAGGCGTACAACGAGGCGGGATACCGCGACATGCGCATCCTCAAGGACAGCATCTACCGCGTGGACGACAAGTTGAAGATTGACATCTTTATCGATGAAGGTCGCCCGTACTATTTCCGGAGCATCAGCTTCTATGGTAATTCCAAGTACCCCACGGAGGTCCTCGAATCCATTCTCAAGATTCGGGCAGGGGACCGCTACGATGCCAAAGCGCTAAATACCCGCATCAACGGCGACCCCAATAGCAACGATATTTCTTCCCTATACCTCAACAACGGCTACCTCTTTGCCAACGTCATTCCCGTCGAAGTCAAAGTCGAAAACGACTCCATTGACATGGAAATCCGCATTCGGGAAGGTCGTCAGGCAACCGTCCGAAAGGTGATCGTCAACGGTAACGAGCGCACGAATGACCATGTAGTCTACCGCGAGATACGCACGCGTCCGGGCGATTTGTTTTCTAAGGCCGACATCATGCGTACCGTCCGAGAGTTGGGCCAGTTGGGTTACTTTGATCCCCGTCAGATTACCCCTGTACCGATGCCCGATCCCGTGACAGGGACGGTGGACCTAGAGTACACCGTGGTAGAGCAATCCACGAGCCAGCTGGAATTACAAGGGGGCTGGGGCGCCTACACCGTAGTGGGAACCTTGGGATTGAACTTCAACAATTTCTCCTCGCGGAATCTATTTAACAAAAAAGCATGGCAACCTCTCCCAGCGGGAGATGGGCAAACCATTACGATTCGCGCCCAGACCAACGGCACCTATTACAGTTCCTACAACTTCAGCTTTACGGAGCCCTGGTGGGGTGGTAAGAAGCCCAATTCCGTCACGTTCTCGGCCTACCACAACACGATGAACTACAATGGCCGAACAGACAGCACCGCTCAGAAAATTGCCATCACGGGGGTCACCCTGGGTCAAGGCCAACGTTTAAAGTGGCCCGATGACTACTTCACGCTCTACCATGCACTGGAATACCGACGGTTTGACATCAACAACTACCCCTTTGTCGGGGGCAACTTTACCACGGGAATTGCCAATTCAATTGCCTATACTTTGTCCTTGCGTCGGGACAACCGTGACTTGCCCATCTTCCCAACCCGGGGATCGAGCATCGCTTTCAGCATGGAAGCCACTCCCCCAGTCTCGTTATTGGACGGACGGGATTATACCAAGTTGAGCACCGAGGAAAAGTTCAAATTCATCGAATACCACAAGTGGAAGTTTACGGGCGACTATTATGCGGAAATCATGAAGAATTTCGTTATCCGGTCCTACTCCGAGTTTGGTTTCCTGGGCTCTTACAACAAGGACTACGGCTTACCTCCCTTCGAGCGCTATTACTTGGGCGGTGACGGGTTACAGAACTTTGTCCTGGACGGGCGTGAAATCATTGGCCTTCGCGGCTACACCAACTACAGTCTGACCCCAGATGGCGGGGGTGCCTTGTACAATAAGTTCACCTCCGAATTGCGCTACTTGCTGTCGCCCAACCCCAATGCTCAGATTTTTGTGTTGGCATTCGCCGAAGCGGGGAATAACTACGACAACTTTGCGGATTACCGCCCCTTCGAGTTAAAGCGATCTTCCGGTCTCGGCCTGCGCATATTCATGCCGATGTTTGGACTGCTTGGGGTCGATGTAGCCTATGGCTTTGATAACTTGCCCGGCCAAACCGGACCTTCTGGATGGCAAACTCACTTTGTGCTCGGACAACAGTTTTAAGGATGCGACGTATTTGGCTTCTCCTTGTCTTACTCGGCATGACCACCTCGGGCATGGCCCAACGGCTTGGTTATGTCGATACCCAGGCGATCCTCAATGCCATACCTGAATACAAGCAAGCGCAAGCGGAAATTGAGCGCCTCTCCAAGCGCTGGGAAGGCGAGGTAGCGAGTTTATTTGAAGACGCTGCAGCCTTACAAGCGCAGCTCGATGCGGAATCCGTGCTGCTCACAGCGGATATGATTGCCGAACGCGCGGCGAACATTCAAAATACGCGCGACACCGCTCGTGCGCGTCAAATGCGCTACTTCAGCCCTGAAGGTCAGCTCTTCGAAAAGCGGGAAGAGCTCGTCGCTCCTGTACAAGCCCTCGTGGCAGGCGCCATCAAGGAAGTGGCACGCAAAAAGAAATTGGATTTTGTCTTTGACAAAGGCTCGTCTGTCAGTGTGGTGTACGCCAACGAGTCCAATGATATTACGCAAGACGTACTCCAACAACTTGGTTATTGAATTCACTACTTTTGACCCCTATGAAAAACGCACTTAAAGTTCTCGCCCTGGTCGCTATGACCGCCGCTCCCTCCATGGGACAATCTCTGGTCGGCCACATTAATGTCGACAGCATTCTCGTGGAGATGCCTGACTACAAGAAAGTCATGGAAGCGCTCCAAGCAGAGCAAGCCAAATTTGAAAATGAGGCGAGAGAGATGAACGCCGAATTGGAGAAAGGAGCACAAACCCTGCAAGCCAATGCCGGCACATGGACGGAACTTCGTCAACGCCAAGAGCAGCAGCGCCTCCAAGAGATGTACAACAACATCCAGCAGTACATGCAAAGCGCTCAGCAGGAGCTTCAATCCAAGGAGATCGAATTGATCACCCCCGTATTGGAGAAATTACAGAACGCCATTGATGAGGTGGCTACAGAGAGCAAGGTCGCCTACGTTCTGGATGCTTCACAAAGCAAAGGCATGGTCATCTACGCCAAGGGCGGCATGAACCTCATGCCAGCCGTCAAGGTTAAACTGGGCATGTAATGAAACGTTCAGACGGCCCGATTGGGCTGTTTGATTCGGGCGTCGGCGGATTGACGGTAGCTCGGGCCATCGCCCGAAAACTTCCCCATGAACGCCTTCTCTATTTTGGCGATACGGCCCACCTGCCGTACGGCGAAAAATCCCCCGAAGCCATTCGCTCCTATGCTTTGGGTATTTCCAAGCATTTGATGGCGCAAGGCGCTAAAGCCATCGTGGTAGCCTGTAATTCGGCCTCCGCGGTGGCTTTGGACGTTTTGAAAGAGGAGTTGGATATTCCTGTCTACAATGTGATTGACCCGGTGGTGCATTACTTGCACCGCAAACACGCCAAGAATATTGGTATTTGGGGGACTCGCGCCACCGTGGCTTCGGGCATCTATCCTCGGAAACTCGCTGAGGTGCTTCCTCATTCTGCCGTCCGCCCCATGGCCACCCCTCTTCTAGTCCCCATCATTGAAGAAAATCTATTAAGTGGCCACGTCACCGATGCGGTGGTTCAGTTGTATTTGGACGATGTTCGAATGCAGGGGGTTGAACATTTGGTACTCGCCTGCACCCACTACCCCCTCATCGCCTCGCAAATTGCCAAGCAGCTGGAGGAAAAGGTCAATCTGCTGCGCATCCCTACCATTGTCGCCAATGCCGTGGCCAAGCACTTGGAAGAAGGGGGCTTGTTGCGCTCAACGCCCGCTGAAGCACCGCATCATTTTGCGGTGTCTGATTATACCGAAAGCTTTGCGAAGGTTTCCCGCATCTTCTTCGGGAAGGGCATCCACCTTGTCGAGGAGAACATTTGGGCCTCCTGAAGGGCCTCCCAGGCTCCTGTGCCGAGGCTAGGCCGCTGGCACCGCATCCCCCACAATCTTTCCGCTGAGCAAGCACAACGGAATGCCTCCACCGGGGTGGGCTGACCCCCCACAGAAATACAGATTTTCGAGGCTTCCCCGATTGGGATGGCGCAGGAATGCCGCCATGGCCGAATTGCTGCTGGAACCGTACAGGGCTCCGCGGTCACTGCTTGTGCGCGATTCGATACGCACGGGGTCCAAGAAGTCTTCCTCCACGATGTGCGGGGCGACGTCTACGCCCAGTACCCGATGAATTTTGGCCAAGATGGCCTCCCGGGCTTGGTGTCGGAGCGCTTCCCAGTCCTGCCCATCGTTGGATGGGGCATTGATCATGACAAACCAGTTCTCTCCCCCCTCTGGGGCATCTTCTGGAACGTCTTTGGAGGTGATATTGATGTAGACGGTGGGGTCCGGAAAGAGGGTTTTGGTTTCAAACAAGGCCTGAAACTCCGCCTCGTACTGGGCACTGAAAAGGATATTGTGGAGGTTCAGTTCGGGAAATGAGCGGCCCACTCCCCAATAAAAAATCAAGGCCGAGGAGGAACGCTCCGCGCGCAGCGTGGCTTCTGGTGCGGGAAGTTGAGGCAACAGCCGTCGGTAGGTGGGCGTGACGTCCATGTTGCTGACGACCACCTCGGCCCCCAGCATTTCGCCCGATTCGAGACGTATCCCCGTCGCGCGGCGGCCTTCGTAGGTGATTTGGGCCACCGGCTGACCGTAGTGGAACTGGACCCCCTGGCGTTCTGCGAGAGCCACCAAACTATGCGTAATGTCGACCATGCCTCGTTTGGGTAGAAACGTTCCCACTCCAAATTCCAAATGGGGAATCATGCACAAGGTACCCGGGGCTTGGTATGGGCTCGAACCATTGAAGGTGGCATAGCGGTTAAACAGCTGCACCATGTGGGGCGAGACAAACCGTTTCCGGTGCATGGCATCCATCGTGCGGGTCAACCCCAAAGAGGGAACGGCCGCCAACGTTCGGAAAATCGCCGGCCGAAGGTAGGTGCGCCAACTGTGCAGGGATCGCTCCAAGAAAAAACCCGACGTGGCCTGGTATTGCGTGCGCGCCAGGGCCAAATGAGCTCGGGTATGGGCCGCCGGTTCGCCCAGTTGTTTTTCGGCCTCTAAGGCAAAGGCCTCCGGGTCGCTGTGCGCAATGAGGCGCGTCCCATCCTCCCAGAAATACCGGCAGGATTCGTCCTTCTTGAGGTAAGGGAAATGGTCGGCCGCCTGCTCGCCACAGAGGGTAAACAGGGCTTCGACATGTTCCGGCAAGGTGAACAAGCTGGGTCCCGCATCAAAGCGGTAGGCCCCGAGCCGAAATTGACTCAACTTCCCCCCCGGATACGTATTGGCCTCATGGACCTCGACGGCATAGCCTTTCCGGGCCAGTCGGATGGCGGCCGAAATGCCGGCAATCCCCGATCCAATGATGCGGGCTACGGGTGGGTTTGTTCTCTCCATGCTTGAACCGCTTTGCGTACGCTACCCTTGGCCAACAACAGTTCTTGCGCTTTGTTTGCGTCCAGCCCGGTCTGGGCCGCCACCATGGCCGTCCCGCGGGCGACGAGTTTTTCGTTACTCAGCTGCATGTCGACCATGCAGTTGCCTTGAACATGCCCCAACTGAATCATCAGGGTGGTCGAGAGCATGTTCAAAATCAGTTTTTGCGCGGTCCCCGATTTCATCCGAGTGGAGCCTGTGATGAATTCAGGGCCAACCACCACTTCGATCGGAAATTCTGCCGCTTGGGCGACCGGGGAGCCCGGATTGCATACAATGGCCCCTGTGACACAGCCGAAGGTTCGAGCGGCCTGGAGCCCTCCCAGGACATAGGGGGTTCGCCCACTGGCCGCGATTCCTACCACCGCATCCTGAGGGCTGATCTGGTGGGCACACAGGTCCATCCAAGCTTGCTCGAGATCATCCTCCGCAAATTCGACGGCCTTTCGAATGGCTCCATCGCCCCCGGCGATCAAACCGACCACCCGGCCATGGGCAACGCCAAACGTGGGCGGACATTCCGATGCATCGACGATGCCCAAACGGCCCGACGTCCCCGCCCCGATATAAAACAAGCGTCCGCCCGCCTTCATCTGAGGTAAAATTGCCTCCACCAAGGCCTGGGCGGCCGGGATGGCCCGCTCCGTTGCCTGCGCCACTTTGTGGTCCTCGGCATTGATGCCCGCTAGAATGTCCGCGGTCGAAGCGTGTTCGAGGCCGTCGTGCAGCGATTCCGATTCCGTTACCCAAGTCATACGTGGTCATTTTTAGTCAGCACCGCCACGAAGTAGCCATCGGAATGGGCATGTGCCGGAGATATGCGAACCATCTCCTCTAAGCTAAACTGCGGCTGAGCTTTGACAAAGGCTTCTACTTGGGCTTCATTTTCTTCGGGCAAAATGCTGCAGGTCGCATAGACTAGCCGTCCACCGACCCGCAAGGCCCCAGGATAGCGCTGCAAGATGCGCGATTGCACCTCCAAGGTGCGCTCCAAGTGCTCCGGGAGAAGTTTCCATTTGGTGTCCACATCGCGGCGGATGACGCCGGTGCCGCTGCACGGCACATCCAAAATCATTTTATCAGCCCACGCTCCCCGCTCCAAAACATCTGCGGTATGTACGATGTGCTTGGTTGTGAGTATGGACACGCCCGCGCGTTGCGCACGTTTGACGGCTTCCCCCAATTTGTAGGCTTCGATGTCCATGCACAGAATTTCGCCCCGGTTCTGCATCAGGGCCGCCATGTGCAGGGCTTTCCCTCCCGCCCCAGAGCAGCCGTCCAAAATGCGGTCTCCGGGCTGAGGATCCAGATAGGGGGCAATGCACTGCGAGCCCCCGTCCTGAACTTCGTACCAACCTTCCTGAAATGAGGGCAGGTGTTGCAAGCGCGGGCGCTTGCTCAATACAATGGCCTCCGGACGCACGTCCGAGGCTTCCGCCTCGATGCCTTCCGCCGCAAGGCGTTCCAAAACACGTTCGCGCGTGGCCCGTAGGGTGTTGACGCGTAGAATGACTTGCGCCGGTTGGTTGAGGGCATGCGCCAAGGCCGGCCACTGCGCTCCGAGGGCGGCATCGGCCCGGGCATCCAACCAAGCGGGATAGCTCTCGCGCACCCCAAGGGGCAAATCCTCCGGGAGGATCAAAGTCCCCTCCATTTGCCAGGCCCAATACAGTTCGAACAGTTCTTTGAGTTTCTTGCGTTTGAGGCTCGGTTCCTCGCCGAGGAGCGCCCAAAGCAAGCGCCACCATCGGACCATTTCATAGCTATGTTGGGCCACGAAGGCACGGTCCCGGGCGCCCCATTTCTTGTTGGCGCGCAGCACTTTGTCCACCACGCGGTCCGCATACCATCCTTTCCCGAAAGACCACTCTAAGACCTCCAAGACGCCGGCGACCAAATTGGGATAAAGTTTCATGAGGGAGACCAGGAATCAGGGTTTTGGAGGGCATACAGTTCGGTATACACTCCGTCCTGTTGGACCAACGTACTGTGGGTGCCCTCTTGGGTCAATCGCCCCTCTTCGAGCACATAGATGCGATCGGCCAAATGCACACAGCTCAACCGCTGCGTAATCAAAAGGGCCGTGACACCCTGAAGTTTCTCGCGCAAGTCGGAGAGAATATTGACTTCCGTGTCGGTGTCGACCGCGGACAAGGCGTCGTCCAGGACCAACATCGGCGGTTTTTTAATCAAGGCACGCGCAATGCTCACCCGTTGCTTTTGGCCTCCACTCAAGGTCACCCCGCGCTCGCCCACCACGGTGTCAAACCCTTTTGGGAAGCCCCGCACATCTTCGGCGACGTGGGCGAGTTCGGCATATTCTTCCACCACTTCCCGCCCAGCATCCATGGTGCCAAACGCAATGTTTTCCGCAATGCTGTCGCTAAAGAGAAAGGCGTCTTGGGGGACCGTGCCAATCGCGCGGCGCAGCACCTGCACATCCCAGGACCGAATGTCCACGCCGTCGACCAAAATTCGGCCCGTTTGGGGGTCCATTACCCGGTTGAGCAGGAGGCCCAAGGTGCTTTTCCCCGACCCCGTCTTGCCCACCACAACGATGGTTTCTCCCGGTGCAATGTGGGCTGAAAACGAATTCAAGGCCTGAATGCCACTGTCTGGGTAGGTGTAGCTCACGTTTTCAAATACAATATCCCCGTGAAACACGTCGGGGCGATAGGGTTGCTCGGGGCTTTGAATGGCCGGTTCGATGAGTAAAAAATCATTAATTCGCTGCATAGAGGCTTCCGCGCGTTGCACCATACTCATGACCCAGCCAATGCTCGCAATGGGCCACGTCAAGAGGTTGACGTAGTACACAAACTCCGCAATGACGCCGGGGCTTAAACGGCCTTCAATGACGCCTTGCCCGCCCACCCAGACCGCAATGAGGGTGCTGGTGCCCACCAAGAGGAGCATCAGCGGCATGAACAGCGCATTGACACGGTACAGGCGTTCGTTTTGGGCAAAGGAATTTCTGGCACTCGTTGCATAGCGTTCTGTTTGCTCCGCTTCCAGGCCAAACGCTTTTAACACCCGCAAGCCCGAAAACGTCTCCTGGGCTAAAGTGCTGATCGCCGACTGCTGGGCCTGCACCGCATGACTCCGTTGATTGATCAAGGTTGAAACACGGTAAATGCACCAAACTAAGAGGGGCATGGGAGCCAGGGTCAACAGGCTAAGCCGAACGTCTACCGAGAACATGAAGTACAAGGTGATTCCCGTCGCGAAGGCCGTATTGATCGTGTACATGAGGGCCGGGCCGATGTACATCCGCGTCCGCCCCACGTCTTCGCTGATGCGGTTCATCAAATCCCCCGTGCTATTTCGGCGGTAAAAGCCCATGTCCAATTTTTGGTAGTGGGTGTAGATGTCATTTTTGAGGTCAAACTCGATGTGGCGCGACATCACAATCAGGGTTTGGCGCATCAAAAAAGTAAAGAGGCCTTTGAGGACACTTAAGCCCAAAATCAGGGCGGAATAGAGCATCAGGGCCTGCTTGAGATCGAGGCTTTGCTGGGCATCCGGGGTGCCTTGGCCCGAAATCGCCGCAGCTACCTCGTCAAAGGCTTCCCGAATGTAGACGGCCGGAAACACCGAAAACGCCGCGGAAAGGAGCACAAAAAGGACTCCGCTGAGCAAAAGCCACTTGTAGCGCCAGAAATAGGGGTTGAGCGTCCAGAGGGCTTTCATGGGATAAAGGTACGGCGGTGCGTACCTTTACTCCTATGAACGCCGCGCAGCTGCCCACGAATCCTCACATTGCCGTCATTGGCCTTGGCTATGTCGGCATGCCCCTTGCCCTGGAATTTTCGAAGCACTACCCCGTGTTGGGCTTTGATATCAAATGCGCACGCGTCGATGAACTGAACCGCGCTGAGGATTCCACCAAGGAAGCGGAACCCGACGCCATCCAAGCGGCATTGGACCGCGGCATTCGATTCAGTTGCACCATAGAGGATTTGGCCCAGGCTAATGTCTACATTGTGACGGTTCCCACCCCGATCAACGCCTCGAATGCGCCCGATTTGGGCCCCTTGATGAGCGCCTCCAACATGATCGGCCACTACCTGCAAAAAGGCGACGTCGTCATCTACGAATCCACCACCTACCCCGGCTGCACCGAAGAGGACTGCGTACCCGTGTTGGAATCCGTTAGTGGCTTGACCTTCAATCAGGATTTTTTCTGTGGCTACAGCCCCGAACGCATCAACCCCGGCGACAAAGTCAACACCTTGACCACCATCAAAAAGGTCACCTCCGGTAGCACCCCGGATGCCGCCCAGTTTGTGGACGGCCTCTACCGGAGCATCATCGTGGCGGGAACGCATTTGGCCCCCAACATGAAGGTGGCCGAAGCTTCCAAAGCCATTGAAAACGCGCAACGCGACGTCAACATTTCCTTCGTGAACGAGCTTTCGCTCATTTTTGACCGCGTCGGCATTGACACGCGCGACGTCCTCGAAGCCGCTGGCACCAAGTGGAACTTCCTGAAGTACAGCCCCGGTCTCGTCGGTGGGCACTGCATTTCCGTGGACCCCTACTACCTCGCCCACAAAGCGGAAAGCCTGGGCTACCACCCCGCCGTCATCCTCAGCGGCCGCCGTGTCAACGATTCCATGGGGCTCTTCATCGCCAGCAAAGTGGTGAAACTCCTCATTGCCGAAGGCAAAACCGTCAAAGAAAGCCGCACCCTACTGCTAGGCATCACCTTCAAGGAGAACTGCCCGGACATTCGAAACACCAAAGTCGTGGACATCCGCCACGAACTCCTCCAATACGGCTTACAAGTCGATACCTACGATCCCTGGGCCAGCTCTCAAGAGGTCGAGCACGAGTACGGCTTTAGCCTGGTCGACGCTTTGGATCCCGGAGGCTACGATGCCATCGTCTTAGCTGTGGCCCACAACCAATTCCTCGCCCTGGATATGCATCAACTGAAAGCCCAAAAAGGTGCCGTGATTTACGACGTCAAAGGCGTGCTTCCCCGCGAGGTGGTGGATGCGCGGTTGTAGGGCCTGAGGGCTTGAGGGCTAGAGGGCTAGAGGGCTAGAGGGCTAGAGGGCTAGAGGGCTAGAGGGCTAGAGGGCTAGAGGGCTAGAGGGCTAGAGGGCTAGAGCTTGGCGAAAAAACGGAAAGTCCCGGCGCGCAGCGAAGGTCCGCACCACATTTCAAGGGTAAAAGAGACTAAACGTTTAAACAAAAAGGCTACAGCGCAAAGCGCGTGCTTTCTAGCTACCTATCTAATTTGCGCGAAGCGCGTGCTTTCTAGCTTTCTAGCTACCTAGCGCGTAATCGCGCTGAGCGCGATTACGTCTGCAGCACTCCCGGATTGTACGGGCGCTCGATGGGCGCTTGGTTCGCAGCTTCGATGCCCAGGGAAATCCAGGTGCGGGTTTCGGCGGGATCAATGATGGCATCCACCCAAAGGCGAGAGGCCGCATAGTAGGGGCTCATTTGCGTATTGTAGCGCTCCTTGATGCGTTCGAGGAGTTCCTGTTCAGCCTCGGGGGTGGTGGCACCGGCGCGGGCTTTTTCGATTTGGACCAACACCTTGGCCGCTTGATCGCCGCCCATGACCGCAAGTTTGGCTGTGGGCCACGCCACAATCAGACGGGGATCGTAGGCCTTTCCGCACATGGCGTAATTGCCCGCCCCAAAGGAGTGCCCCACAATCACGGTGAATTTGGGCACCACCGAGTTGGCGACGGCATTGACGAGTTTGGCGCCGTCCTTGATGATGCCGCCGTGTTCCGCGCGCGAACCGACCATAAAGCCGGTGACATCTTGGAAGAACACGAGGGGAATTTTCTTTTGGTTGCAATTGGCAATGAAGCGGGCCCCCTTGTCTGCGCTTTCGCTGTAGATGACGCCGCCTATTTGCATTTCGCCCTTGGCATTCTTGATGACTTGGCGTTCGTTGGCGACGATGCCCACGGCCCAGCCGTCGATGCGGGCGTAGGCGGTGATCAGCGTCTTGCCATAATCCGCTTTGTATTCGATCATGGAGTCCTTATCTACCATGCAGGCCAATAGGTCTCGCATCGGATAGGGTTTGGCATCCACGGGCATGCGCTTGTACATCTCTTCCGCGGGGAAGGCGGGCGCCAGGGATTCTGCCCGATCAAAGCCCGCTTGGGGACGCTCGCCGAGCTTGTCCACCAGGCCACGCATGAGCTTCACTGCTTCCGCATCGTCTTTGGCTTTGTAGTCGGCTACCCCGCTGATGGCGGTATGCGTATCCGCGCCGCCTAAGGTTTCGTTGTCAATATCTTCCCCGATCGCCGCCTTCACGAGGTAGCTGCCGGCCAAGAAAATGCTGCCCGTACCCTCCACGATAATGGCTTCATCACTCATGATGGGGAGGTAGGCACCGCCCGCCACGCAGGAACCCATGACGGCTGCAAGCTGGGGAATGCCCATGCTGCTCATGACCGCGTTGTTGCGGAAGATGCGCCCAAAGTGCTCTTTGTCAGGGAAGATTTCGTCCTGCATGGGCAGATAGACCCCGGCCGAATCCACCAAGTACAAGATGGGCACCTTGTTCTCCATGGCGATTTCTTGGGCCCGAAGGTTCTTCTTGCCCGTCATGGGGAACCAGGCTCCTGCCTTCACGGTGGGGTCGTTGGCGACCACCACGCAGAGGCGCCCTTGGATACGGCCCAAAACCACCACGACTCCGGCTGAGGGGGCCCCGCCATGCTCTTCATACATGCCATCGGCAGCAAAAGCGCCAATTTCCAAGAAAGGCGCACCGGGGTCAAGTAGTGCTTTTACCCGTTCTCGGGCGGACCACTTGCCTTGTTCGGCGAGTTTGGCTAAACGCTTCGCTCCCCCGCCTTGATAGATTTCCCCGAGACGATGGCGCATCTCGGAAACCAGTAATTTGAGGGAATCGGCGTTTTTTTCTTGAGCGAGGGACATGGGCGGTAAGACGTTGGTCCTACGAAGATGCGGCATCTTCCCCTTCCGTTGGTTCAAAGTATAGGAACCATTCGGCTGATTTAATCCAAATTTGGCCTTCTGGGGCCGGATCGGAAAGGAAAAGGACCATGCGCAATCCACCGGGAATTTCCTGGACGAAGAGGGCGTCGGGAATGTCGTCGTCCATGAGGTAGCCAGACCAGTAGAGTTCGGGCACGCAGTGGTAGACGCTGTCCACCAATTGGGCGCCGATGTTCTGGCTTAGGGCGATTTCTGCATCCGATTTTTGGTTCCGGACCTGCAATGCATAGTCCTTCAAGCCGCCGCATTTGCCCGGACCCGTCACAGCGCCGGTAGCCAGGAGGACGTACATCCAGGATCCGTTAGGGCGGTCAAAGGTTTCGGCCGTGCCCGGGTAGAGCGTAGGCATGTCGTTCACATAGGACAGCGCTCCGTTGTACCAGGCCCGAACCGTATCGAGCGGAACAGGGCTCCCAAAGAGGAAGTGGAAGCCTTGATCTCGGTTGGTTTGGATGTCAAATTCTAGTGCGCCCGGTTGGCTCTGGAATTGGCTGAGAAGCACTTTGGGCTTGACTTGGGCCAAACTCCAATGGCCGTCGTCGTTGGCTATAACGCCGTACCACATCAGGCTCAAATCGAGCTGACGGACATCGCCCGTGTAGTTGAAAGCCTCTGTGGCAATTTGGTAGCGGCGGGCCTTGATTTGGGCGATGCGCTTGCGCTCCTCCCCTGCTTTTCCGCCCTCTTCGAGCCAAACGATGAGCGAATCCCGGGAGTAGCCCTGGGGATGGCGGTGCACGACGGCTACCAGGCTGTCGCGGGGCCATTCATACTTCCAAGCGACCCACAGGAGCCGAATGAGTTGGTTTTGGCTCAATTGATCCCAACGCTCTTTGTTGTCCGCCAAAATCGCCGCCGTGTCCACCGCAGGGGCTAAGGTGGCGGGCAGGGTGCGCACGGGTATGGGCGGATTTTGCGGAGGCTGGCTCGCCACCGGCACGGCGACGTGGGCCGGAAGTTCGGCCTGGCCATAGACCATGCCACTGGCGAGAAGGCCCAGCAGTGTCAGCGTATGGCGGAGGTGCCTCATTGGGCGGCTTTGCGCTTGCGGTAGTAGTCCCAACCGTAGTAGAGGGCCACCAAGATCACGAAGGGCCAGAGGTAGCTCGTGGGCTGACCTTCCCCATGGACGACGGTGAAAAAGCGCTCCCAGCGTTTGGATGAAAGGAAGCCTTCGATAAACTGATCGCTGGAGAAGAAGATGAAGACCGGCTTGCCCACGATGTGGTCCTCCGGCACGAAGCCCCAGTAGCGGCTGTCCCAGGAATTGTGGCGGTTGTCGCCCATCATCCAGTAGTAGTCCATCGCAAAGGTGTAACTCGAAGCCGGTTCGCCGTCCAAGTAGTAGACACCGTCGCGCAGTTCGAGGTCGTGGCCTTCGTACGCGCGGATGGCGCGGCCGTAGGTGAGGACCGTTTGGTAGTTCAGATCCACCGATTGGCCCTTAGCGGGAATCCAAATGGGGCCGTAGTTGTCACGTGACCAGGGGAAGACGGTGCTGTCCTGGTGCCCGTCGGGGTTGGGGAACATGACGCCTGGGGCCACGGCATTGTCGTTGTACCAAACGATGGCCGGGGGCGTGCCGTCGGGGAAGACATTGTCGCCCGGGCTGTTCATCACCACGATGGTGTCAATGTTGGGCTGCGCGGAGAAGGCGGCCAGCATCTCTTGGGAGATGGTGATGAAGTATTCGGTCTCAGTGATTTGGATGACGTCCGACAGATTTTGGTTGTTAATCAGGCGGTTGTCCAGGTAATTGATGTCAAAATTGCGTTTGAGGGCGGCCGGGTTGAAGCCTTGGCCATTGGTCCGAACGTAGTAGCTCCACTGCGGATTGCTTCGCTCGCCAAACGACTGCGCCTCGCCATTCGTGTAAACCTGGCGGTCCACGATTTTCAAGGTGTCCCCGGGAGTTCCCACGCATTGCTTCACGTAGTTTTCTTTCTTGTCGACGGGGCGGTCAGGGTCGGTCGGGAAATTGAAGACGACGGCATCGCCCTTCTTGGGCTGGGTCCAGCCGGGAATCCGCACGTAGGGAAGCTGAATCCATTCCAAGTAACTCGGCGCTTGCGTATACGGAATCAAATTGTGCATCAAGGGGATGCTGAGTGGTGTGTTGGGCAAACGCAAGCCATAGTGCATCTTGCTCACGAAGAGGTAGTCGCCCACCATGAGGGTCTTCTCCATGGAGCCGGTCGGGATGTTATAGGCCTCGAAGGTGGTCATTCGAATCGCGCCAGCCGCCACCACGGCAAACAAAATGTGGTTCACCGTCGCGGGCATGCGGCGGCGGATTTCGGCATCGTCGCGGGTCCCGGGTTTCAATTCGGCCGAATAATTCAAATACCCGACGTACAGACCCAGCGTAGCGATACTCAAGAAGATGTGTTTGTTCTCCCGAAAGCCGTGCATATGCAGCAATTCGTAGGTCAAAATCAGGGACATCACATTGTCCACGACGGGGATGTAGCACAAGAAGGTCCACCAGCGAGGGCGGTCTGCGAGCTGGGTCAACACATAGGTTCGGTACACGGGAACCCAGGCAGCCCAGACGGGCTTTCCATTGGCGGCAAAAAATTTCCACGTGATCAACGAACCGTAGACGTTGAGGACCAGGAAGTAAAGTAGAAAATCAAGCATCTGCGTCTGTTTTGAGGGCTTCGAACACAGAACCCATGTCCTGCGCGTCAGAATCCTGCTAAGTTGAGCAAAAATAAGGCCAGAACGGCGGGCGCATGCCAAATGCATTCGGTACCTTTGTCCTATGGAAATTCAACGCATTCCCGTCAGCATTTATGCGGAAATGACTCCCAACCCGGCAGTCATGAAGTTCGTCGCCAATAAAATGGTGGTCGATGTCGACCATGTGGAATTCCACAACATCGAAGAGGCGGCAATTTCTCCTTTGGCCACCGAACTCTTTCACTTTCCCTTTGTCAAAGAGGTCTTTATGTCGAGCAATTTTATTGCGATTCAGAAGTACAATGTGGTGGAATGGGAAACGGTGACTCAGGAGATCCGCCAGTTTATTCTGGACTACATCCAAGCCGGTAAACCGGTACTCACTGGTACGCCCAAAGGAGCGCAAACAGCCGAATCCGAAGAGGCGCCCGCCGTGGATCCACTGGAAGGTCTGGGTGACATCGAATTGCGTATCGTCGATATTTTGGAGGAGTTTGTGAAGCCCGCCGTCGCCCAAGATGGAGGCAACATTGCCTTTGTCGCCTATGAGAACAAAGTGGTCAAAGTGCAGCTTCAAGGCGCCTGTGCGGGATGCCCCAGCTCCACCCTGACCCTTCAGCAAGGCATCAAAAACATCCTGCAGCGCATGCTGCCCACCTTGGTGGATGACGTCGTTCCGGTATAACTTTCTGGGACTATGCCAACCATTCTCCCCGTCCAAGGCCATACTCCTCACATCCCTGACAGCTGCTTTTTAGCGCCTACCGCTACCGTGGTGGGGGACGTGCAGATGGGCGAGGAATGTTCGGTTTGGTTTAACGCCGTCGTGCGCGGCGACGTCCACTTTATCCGATTGGGCCACCGCGTCAACGTCCAGGACAACGCCGTCATCCACTGCACCTACCAAAAGTTTCCTACGACCATCGGCGACAATGTGAGCATAGGCCACAACGCCATTGTGCACGGGTGCACCCTGCACGACAACGTCCTCGTCGGCATGGGGTCTATCATCATGGACGGCTGCGTGGTGGAATCTAATAGTATCATCGCCGCCGGCGCCGTGCTCACCGCCGGCACCCACGTTCCCGCCGGCAGCATCTTTGCGGGCATCCCCGCCAAAAAAATCAAAGACATCAGCCCCGAACTCACAAAGGGCGAAGTCGAACGCATTGCCACCAACTACGTGATGTATGCCTCTTGGTTTGAGGCCCCTACCTCCGAAAATCCCTAACCCCTATGTCCTTCCCCTCGGTCAACCCTACTACTACTGCTGCATGGAAAGCCCTAGAAGCCCATGCCGTCGAAGCCAAAAATTGGCACTTGCGCGACCTGCTCGCGTCGGAGGCGGATCGCTTTGAGCGCATGCACGTTCGGGTAGCCGATTTGCTGCTGTTCGACTACGCCAAGCACCGCG
>Ga0209602_1000791_pt1 | contig 29524 bp, 47 predicted proteins | sample COGITO_mtgs_1205_3_FD_184810 | JGI IMG/M metagenome (GOLD analysis project Ga0209602, IMG submission 184810) | Pelagic marine microbial communities from North Sea - COGITO_mtgs_120524 (SPAdes) (version 2) | ecosystem: Environmental > Aquatic > Marine > Epipelagic ...
CTCATCTAAATTGTATTCTAAGGCACTGCAAATCTTGATGGCAGTATCTAACCTCACGTTTGTTTTATTGCGCCAGATGTTAACCTGCTGTCTGTGAACGCCAACTAACCTTGCAAGGTGTGAACTGTTTACGTTTTTTTCCTGTTGTGCCTTCTTCAAACACTCGCCAAAATCTATCATTGAATTTTCTCCTGTGGTATATTGTCGGTGATGGTTTTCCCCGATCATCACTCCTATGGTTTACCCGCCCTTCGGGGCGGGGTTTTTAACTAGAACGGAATATCGTCATCAAGTATATCATTCTGCTTCGGGTCAGCAGGTCTTGTTGGCTCTTGTGCGACCTCATCTAGTTCAGACCATACTACTTTGCAGTTGCCTAGAATTGGAGTCTGCGTCCCTGCCTCACGCTCTTCCTGCTTTACCTGTTGACTTATAAAACCATGATCTCCAAAGTCACTGTTTTTGTCAGTGTCTAAGTAGGTTGTCAGGTCTATATATGCCGCCTTGCTACCATCCTTTTTTGTTACTGTCTTCATGCGTGATTTGTCTATTTTTAAACAGTCGATACTTACATTCACTCGTAATTTCATTTTTACTTCTCCTATCGTGGTCTTGGGCAATATGAAATGCCGCTAGTTGTTGTGTGTACTGCTTGTGTTCCGAACCCACATTTCCATGTGCAAATAACTCCGCGCTGTCCATGTATCTCTGCAACCTTAGTCCAGAAACATGAACTATAAACTGCTGTACTCATTGATAATAAACTTAAAACTATGATTAACTTCTTCATCATCTTATCCTATTGGGCTTGTCTAAATTCAGTTAGTTTCATTATGGCGCGTTCTTGAGTGCTAAACACCCCGCCTTTGCTTGGTGCTTTCCATAGCAGTTGCTTCTCTGTGTCGCTTAACTCTTTCCATGCCTCGTTTGCTGTTGAGTAATCATTAACCGCAATGCCGTCTTTGATAGCTTTAACGCTAGGCAGTAGGTCAACAATTAAGTCTTCATAGGCTTCTTTGTCCTTAGTCGCATCAGTTACTTTCTGCGGCTTAACCTCTACTTTCTGCGGCTTAACCTCACCCTGATAGGCTTCCTTTTCCTTTGTCGCGTCAGTTACTTTCTGCGGCTTAACCTCACCCATGTACAAGCACATTCCTAAGCCGTGCATTGCAATCGCCTTAACTAAACAGCGAATACGCGCATCAGATATATCTCTGCTTGTTGGGTTCTCGACAGCCTTGTTTCTAAAGTCCATAACTGGTAGCCACATTGTAACCGCCTTGCCCTCAACTGTTACTGTTACCTCGACCTCGACAGTGTTTGTCTTGTCGCACCATCTAGGCTCGGTGTAGCTGTAGATAGAATCAGGATAATGCTCGCAGAGGGTAGACCAAGCCCACCCCCACGAGAGATAATGCAAGCCGCCTTTTTTGTCAATGTGGTTAGACACATCAATAGAAGATAGCGTTTTCCATACGTTAGATTTCATTGTATTTTTCTCCCATAGTTTGTTTTATAAATGGCTCAAAGATTTGCTCAGAGTACCAAGTTGCATTGGCTTCTTTGGCATAGGTCTCGCCATAGCCTCTGTAGTATTCATCTGAGTCGCAATCTTTTGCTGTGTGACCATGAACGCAGTCCCATTCACCGCGTTCGTAGTCAGAAAGTTTGTTAATATCTGTCATTTTATACTCCCCTGCTTCCTAGTTCTTCTTGGCACTCTGCAATTTCTTGCTTTATATGTTTCAGCATAGTGATGCTGTGCGTGATGTATGTAGAAAAATAATCTAGCTTTAGGGCAGAATAACCTCTAGGGTTTCTGATTTTCTTAACATAGCCCCTGCATCTGCTTTCAATGTCGCGAATATCATCTTCACATCTCTTGATAGCGTTCTGCAAAGTCTCGTTGTTATACTCGCTGTAGTCAAAATCTTTCATGTTAACTCCTTAGATTGCCCCCTTTCGGGGGCGATTAGATTATTTATTTTTTTTCATTTCTACTAACTGGTACATTCTTTTAAGAAGTTTGCGATCTTCTGGCTCTTGCAAAATTCCCGCCATATCTTTTAGCTTAAGCATAATTGCATCTAGCTCTGCTTGAATTTGGGTTTTAGTTAATGAAGTCATGTGTGTATTCCTTTTGTTTAATTGATTAATGTAAAGCAACCATATCACATATTTAGAGAAAGTAAAACATTTAATTAACTAATAGGCAAAAAAAAGCCCCACATAAGTGAGGCAATGGGAGTTACTATGAAATTAGTACGACCAGATTGCTTCCTCTGGGAAATAATCGCGGTCTGGGAAATCTTCTTTTGTGCAAATGTCTAGGTGAATAAACCTACTCATGCCTTTCTGCTGAACACCAATGCGAGTAATGCCGTTAGCAATAGCTACAGAAACAAGCTCTACTGCTTGCGCTCCACTTACCGCAATGTCGATAGCCTTACCAGTACAATGCGCTCCTGTTGCTTGCTTGCGCGACTCGTTTGGATGGCTAGGGTGTCGGTATGCGCTAGTGACTCTAAAAGGAAAATCGCATTCCTTTCTAATCTTGTTAAGCAGATCAAGAAAATCCTCATCAAACTTGTACTCGCCAGTATGGCGGCACTTTAATTCACGCTCTGTAAAATAGCACTCTTTCTTTGTTTCTTTTTTAGGCTTTGCTTTAGCCTTTGGCTTTTGGTCTGTCATTTTACTTCCTCATCTTCATTATTTTGTCAGCACCTTTGATGCCAAAACTACTACTAACTGCTATAAAAAGCAAATACTGATACCAATCAGGCAGTTCGTTTAAGGCATTAAAGCCCTCTTTCACCCTATCAATGATAGCAGGGTCATCTACGCCAACTGCGTACCCTATAAACAAAAGGGGCAAACTCAAAATTCCTGCAAACCACTCATCCTTAAATGACGAATTTGAAGCCTCTGCCATCTTAGATTCCCAGTCAGCATCATTCTTTATCATGCTCATTTTGGCTTTGTGTTTAGCTTGTTTCTCTTCTGCTTTGTTCTTCATGTAGCCACCTGCTAACTTGGCTACTGGTGCAATTAAATTCATCCACATGGTTTGTTCTCCTGTTATAAAGGCATGGCTAGGGCATCTAACGCTTGCCAAATATCATCATACTCGGTTTTTGCTGTATCCCAATTAGCCTTAATCTGATTAACATCTTCTACGACCAGTTCAGCCTTTGCAACAATGGCTCGCATGGTCTCAATATCTTTCTCTAGCTTAGATACGCTTGTAGTGATTTCTAAGAGCCTTTCTTGCTGAGAGGATATAGTTGTCAGGTTAGTGCCTAAAGTGGCTAATTTCGCGCTTAACTGGCTTATATCGTTGTCTTTGAGTTGCTGTTCTATCAGTTGGATAGATTCGTGCAAAGGTGCTACGTCTGGAACGCTAACAGATTCTACTGCTTCCAGTCTTCCATAGAGGCTTGAAGCTGTCCAGACACCACCACCGATGGTCGAGCCAATCGCCAAAACCACCATAATCCACGCGCCCTTAAATGTCTGACCGCCTATTTTTAACTCACTGTCTTCAATCATTATTCGCAATCCATATCAAAGAAACAATCGTAGCCCATGCCTATAGGTGAAGTTTTATAAAACTCTGACTCTGTACCTAGCGCAAGAATATCTGCCTCGCTGTAGTACATATCAAGTCCATAGCTACCTGAGCCATTCAGCATCACGACAGTTAGGTTTCTGGTTGTGTTGTAACCCATTGCTACCCATTGAGAATTGGCATCATAGAAGATATTAACATTGTCTGTAGTGGTGTTCGCATCCTCTACGTTTTGCTGTAGAAATGCTGTTGCTTCTGAGTTAGTTGCGACACTCAAATAGGCAGAGGCTTCGTTAGCTGATGCCTCTATCTGGTCAACGCTAGTATTGTATGTTTCTACTTCTTCCTGTGTGATCGTTAGCATTTCTTGATTCTCAGCAACAAAGACCTGCACTTCCTCTTCCTGCTTGGGGGTGCTTGCTGTTTCTGCTTTCTCTGCTACCTGCTGTACTGCGATCATATCTACAACAACTTCTGTAAATGTACCAATAGCCTGATCCATTTCTGCTAGGGAATTTATTGCCATATTCTCTAACACCTCTTTCACTGGTGCGCCATAAGACTGGTAGTTAGTCATGTTTGACAAGGCAGAATTATAGGCATCAACCTGCTCTGCGCTAATGTGCGCTGTGCTAGACAATGTGCCATCAGATAAACCGCCACCAGTGTGCGCGTAATCAGTTGCCGCGCCAACTAGCTTAACGCCAGTATCAATCTGACTAACAATAGCAGAACTGCTGTCAATCAGGTTATCAAGTTCATTGCTTTGTACTGCGGTACTTATCGCTAATAGAAATGCTATCTTCTTCCACATCTTCGCTCACCTTACCTATTTGGAGAATGCCGTTGTAATATTTCCGATTCTTTTTGTAATCGGGAATGTATAATTCTGGGTTCTGCTTTATTAGCATTAACCCCCGCTTCCCCGCTACTAGTCTCCCATTGTTTATAAACGGGCATGGAGAACCCGCTAGAAGCATTGACTTATACACCTCTTCACTCTGGCAGAGAATCGAGACAGATGCCACCTTCAAGCCTAAAGCAGAGAGCATTCTTGAATATTTTAATCTTGTACAGTCTACGTCTAAAGTGTAACCGCCAGAACTAAAGCCAATAGCAACTGTCTGCACCGATCCTGCTATGCCTTTTAGGCAAGTATCAGAACCATTAGACATAAAAGTCGGACTTATTGCAGAGCCTACAGGGATTTCGCTTGCCGCGCCCGCGCCATTGTAGGTGTTTTCAGTGGTGCTACTCGTATCGGTGGTGGTGTTGTTAGAGTTTGCTACGCTATTCTCGCCGTGATAATTGTTTAGGCTACCTTGCTCATTAGCCTCAACAGGAACTGCCAGAAAAAGCAGTAGAAATAGGCGTTTCATTTTTGTAGCGTATCAATTTTCTTGATAACGTGCTTCAAGTTTTCATCCATTCGAGCCAGTATTACCTGCTGACTTTGCATTGTAGATTCAATATTACTTATGCGGGTATCGTGACGAATAACCTCGGCTTCGTTCTTTTGAATATCTGCTGATAGGTTTGTTGCAAATGCAACCAATGCTATTAGTTGAACCACCACTATAACAATTGTGCTAAAAGGTATTTTTGCTTCGCCATCTTCGAGTTTCATATTATAAAGCCGCTATTATAAATGCTAAAAGTTCATTATAGCGAACAGCGTATGTAGTTTCTACAACACCATCAACTTCTGTTTCTTCTTTAACAAATACTCCGTAATCACACGCATCTAAACCGCCATCGGAAAATGCTGTTTGTAAATCTTGAGCCATGATTCCAAAATGCCATCGAGCATCATTGCCCTTTTCTTCAACGGCTGTTTTCCATTTATATTTTCTAAGCAAACGCTTACAAGCTAAAGCCACATTATTTTCAGCTTCACTCAGTTCTTCTATATTTTGTTTCTTTGTTTTATCTGATGTGGATACTGTGCCATCCTGTGAATATATATCTTTAAATGGAAGATACGAAGCACCTAAATTAATGTTTGTTTTATTCGCTCCCTGCTCATCGCAGGGCAAAATGAACGCAGAACTACCAGAGGCAGTAAAGTGCAGGCCACAACTTACTGCGCCTATAAATAAACTACTCGCAGATATATTAGTACGCATGCCAATACCACCAGAAGTATTCCAGTTAGCTGTTGCACTGTCTGAAAGTTGTATAAATTGACCCGCATTACTTCTATTTGTAGTTGCTAATCGCAACAAGCCTCTGCTTATGTCTTTCAAAACGCCGTCAGTGTAACCCGCGTCTTTATCTAGCTCGATATAAAGTGTGCCTTGTTCGATTCTCTGGTTGCCGCTTGTGCCAATAGAGTCGCTTGTGACATTAATTGCAGTGTCTGCACTGGTGACATTAATAGCTGTTGTGTTACCTGATACAGATACAGATGTTTCACTAGGTGTAACAGTAAGGGTCGCAGTGTTATCAGACACGGCAACACTGGTGGTGTTTTCTGTAATCTCTACAGTTACATCGCCAGTCGCTGTGACAGTTGTCACATTTTCTGTGACAGAAACGCCCACTATCTAGTCACCTCTCTAGTGACCTTTGCCTTTCCCTGTAGGATGCGCTCTACAGTCGCATCGTTAGTAGTGTATATTTCTACATCGTAAACATAGTTGCCTTCGCTGAGTGTTGTGTTGCCATTGTTTGCAACCACATCATTTGCCATCTTCATCACCAGAGTACCATTGCTGTCGTAACTACTGGCAGTAAAATCAAACGCCCAGTATTGTGCAGTATCCATTGACGCTCGAAGATGCCCTCTAGCGAAATGCCCGTCTAGGTTACGCACCGCGCTTCCGTCTTTAATAACCAGAGTTAGTTTAAAGTCTGAACCCTGATCTATTGTAATATCATATTTGCCTGCGCTCATGTTATCCCTCGCCATCTGGTGCTGTTGGAGGTAGTGGTTTATCTTTATCCACTACGCCAGTGATTTTATATTCTGTGTCTGTTTTATCTAACGCATAAAAGTATTGTATCAGATTGTCGTTTGCTTGTTGTGCTATACGTAACTCTATCATCGCAGAATTAGCCTGTTCTTTTGTATCATGGCGGCTAACTACAATTTCTTCTGAGTACGGGTCATCTTCTAAGCGTGACTCATATCCTATTATAATCATATTGATTGCTCTCCAATCATTCTGCTCTGCATCAAAACCTTGCTTGGCTCAGTTGTTAGTGTATCGCCATAAGATAAGTGTTTTACCCGTAATCTGCATTCGTATGTAATACTTTCTGCGCCAAGATATACTTCGCTAGTCAACTGCAGATAATGGGTATAAGGGACGGTTCGATAACTTATCTGCCTAGTATCAACTACCGCCCAATCTCCTGATGATGTAGCACCAAATGGATGATGATACACATAAGCATTGCCACCAGTTGGAACAATTTGCCCACTTGCTGTGCTAACATCGACATAGGTTTTTTCTTGTAATTCTTTAAGGGTAAAGTTGTCAAACACTGCATACTGGTTATTGGTTGCTGAGGTAGCTTCACCCATTACATAAACTGTAGTAGTTGTAGCGATAAATTCTTCACTAAAAGTCTGAGTACCACCACTTGCTTGAAAAGTGTCTGATGATATAAAGGCATTAGCAACATCACTGCTTGTTGAAACGTGCAATTGTGAGGTTGAAGTTGATGGACTTGGGTAGACTTGACCGCTGAACCTGTATTTCTTGCCAACTTCTACTGTCACTGCCTGATAAAAATATGCTCTATCTGCGTTAGTGTCTTGAGCTATAGAGGCAGATGAGCCAAAATATGATGAAAGAGTGCCGCCAGAACCAATCCAGTTAGATATTCCACTGAAAGTTGGGTTTTGCACTAACTCTGCTTGCTCAACATTTTGCCTAAAATGTAAGTTTCTATAAAGCCTATAAGAACTAATTGCACCAACATTACCACAACCAAAACGATTAACTACGTTGCCATTGAACTCAATTCTCTGCATTCCCTGTGATGGGAAACTATTGTGATAGCCAATGCCTATGCCTCTGTAACTTGGTGCATCTGGGACTTTAATTTCTGTCTGCAATGTAACTGTAGGCGAGGTTGTACCACTTTGTCCTGTAGCTAGTTTAGCATTGTACTCAACCGTAATATGCCTTCCTTTAACCAAATCTAGTTCAGTTGATGGAAAGTCAAACTCATGTACAACAGTTAGAGCATTGAACCCTATAGTCGTATCGTCAAAAGAGTTAAAATATTCTTCTTCGGTTGCACCTTTAAACTTATTTGCTGTTAAGCTGTCAGTTTTTACATGGTCGGCAGTCAATGTGCCATCAATGACCATATTTCCAGAGACATGTTTTGTTCGTTCAATAAATGACATATTTAAGCATCCAAATATCCAGTTACCTGCAAATGTACAGGAAATGTTTGAGACCTTTGTTGTAGTGATTGACCTATAGTCCAGTTAGCTGTAACAGTTACATCATATTTGACATAGGCAACATCTACTGGGAACTGGTCTGCAACAGGCAATGATTTATCATTGACAGGGTTTAGGGTGGCATGAGATGCTTTAGCAATATTAGTTACTATTCGCAATGCAGACATCTGTGGCATATCACCAAAGTCAACAGGAAAAAATGTAGAACCAGACAATGTAGAATTGGTTTCGAAGTTAGTAATTGCAGTAGTCCAAGTTACATCTTCTCCTGCCGTATCTGCATCCATGATATGAGTAACCCATAGCTGTTCTGCACTTCTTGTTCCTTGTAATTCTACACTATAATTTTTTTGATTATCTGGCGATGCGTGTAAGGTAATTGGGTTAGTGTATGTGTATATTATTGAATCTATAGCAATGCCATTATCGTCTAACTCAACAATTGTTATTTCGTCACCATCCTGCGGTGCTCTGCCAAAATATTCCTGAAAATGAGCATCGCTCGGTACAAAACTTGTTGCACCATAAATGATGAAAGGAAGATCTCCTGTACCATCAAACTGCAAGCCATTGCTAAATGTTTTGAGGGTTTCAGTGCTTTTAGATTGATTTATACCATAAGCATATATGCTAATCTTGAGACTTGCTTGCCCAGTTTCATTTGGTATTGTTATGTAATTATTAGTAGTAGTGTATTTTTTAAATTTCCAAGTTGCTACACCTGTGCCCTCACCGACAGCAACTCGATAATAGTTTAAATTTAAAGCAGGTGGATGATCCCAACTGATAGCAATACCTGTAGAGTATGAATCATTAATTTTGTACGGAACTGCACCAATGGTTACTGTGTCAGGATTAACTCTTGGTGCGACTGACCTAACTGGTATATTCGTGCTTGTGCCTGTGGTATATAATTCTTCTGTGCTCGACAGCTGACTGTAAATCTCTGATGTATTTTCTCTTGCTTCAAGAGAGATAGTTATCCCTGTTTCGTTGCTTTGCAAGCGTAAGCTAGTTATTTGATAAATGTTTTCAGTGATTCCGAGTGCTGTATTAGTAACCAAAATGTTATCACCAATAGCGTAATCAATACCTCTTGCATTTATTGTTGTTTTTATTGTTTTTTGCATTCTGCTTTTCTTCAATGCAAGAACCGCAAGCCTCTGCGCTTGTAGCTTATCGGTTGTGAATGGCAGATTAAGATTTTTTCTCAAATTATCTGCATCTTCGGTTTGATATGTACTGCTTCTTTGAGGCGGGTATTCAGTCTTTATATATCCTGCCTCTTTAGAGATATATTCTCCACGAACCTCATTGAAAGCTACTCTTCGCGGGTTAGAGTTAGAAACAATAAAATCGCCAACAATCATATCTTCATTTAGAATTGGGGTAACTGTGGATTGCATTCTATAAGGTACTATCTGAAATTTTCCATTTACAAATAATAGCTTGCCGTGCATACAGCTTAAAAGGTTTTTAATGTTTTCTTTAACAGTTGCTCTAGTGTTGATAATACCATTGCAAGAATATGTTTTTCTTGCCTTATCGGCAGAGCCTGTTGTCCCATCACAATAACTTGCCGCGCTTTCTATTTGATCCATATCAAACAAATCTGCCGCCAGTTCTGCACCCCAATCTTTATATGCGGCTTCTTTTAAATAATCTAACAAACATAAAACTGGATTGTCTGACCAATCCCAACTGCTAGGCGCATTTAATGTATGTGATGAATCTCTAGGGTCATAAACTTTGCGACCTTTAATTTCAGCAGTAACTTTTGGTGCGCCATTTGGATATTGATCGACATCATATTCAAACTTTAATCGGCTATAAGTTATGCCTCGCATTCTATGATTAGTAGTCCATGTTGACGCTGTGCCTGCAACTGTTACAGCACTTTGGTTGTTCAGTCCTAACTTATTGTAGATTGTTATTTTCTCGCCAATAGAACTGCTTGTGTTGTTTGATGCAAATCGCCCTTTGTAGTATCCATCCTCCCAAGCAACTTCATCACCGAGATAAATCTTAGTAATTTCTTCTGCCTCTCCATGATGCCAAGCGATTACCATGTTGTAAAACTCATCTGAATCAGTGTAAGGGTCTGACCCATGTACATGTTGCCAAACAATAGCACCGCCTTTTCTCGCTGTCCCGTATACGACTTCCCTTGGTGCAGTCGGGTTTTTGCCTGTTATATTCCTGCTTGACATCGTATCTTCTTGCGCCTGTGGACTGTAAGCCTCTGGCATTCCCGCGTCCATCATGTAATCCATAACTGCAACAGTCCCAACACCTACCGCAACAGCTACAACAACACTAGCACCAACCGCCACCGCCGTACCTGCACCAAGCAGAAAGGGAACAGCCGCCGCCATTATTTAGCACCTATAAATTTTTGATATGTCTTTTCAGCGAAAGTGTACCCAACACGCTGTAGTAACTTATCGAATGGCGCATGTGCTTTCATTGCTACTATCATTACAGAAACACCGCGACATTTTAAATCTTCTTCGGCATACTTAATCATATTTGCGCCTGCTCTACCTTTTCTGTGTTCAGGGTGAATGTAAATAACGTCACTACTTGCCATTAAATGTTCAGAGCAATGCAATGATGGGCTAGAAATCAAAACCAAATAACCAACCATCTTGCCGTCAACTCTTGCAGTGTATATGTGCAATATATTTAATTCTTCTAGCTTGTGATAAATATCCCAGTTCAGATTAAACTCAAGTTTATCTCTATCTATTTCGACTTCATCGTAGGTAGCTTGAACGAGCGGCGCAATGTCTTCTTTAATTGTTGCAATGGTTTCTCTAGCGTATTTCATTATTCACCCCAAACTAGTGTCTTTTCTTGTATTTGTTCTACAAACTCCAAGCCCTTATCGGCAGAAAAAACATCTTTCTGGTCTTGGTCTGTGTACCTTCTTACATTTCTATCGTTTAATCTAGCTAAAAAGTTCTGACAAGCAACTGATATTGTAATTGTTTCCGCAGACTGCATATAGACAGTGTTCTCTATATAGCCAGTAAAATAATGCAGGGCATTCACAGTATCGCCAGTGGTATCGTTTAAAATAACAAGCCAAATTTGAACTGCTGTGCCCTGTAAATTTGTTCCTTTTGAGGCATTAACCAAAGCAGGGTCACAACCTGAAAGTTGTATAGTTAAATTTGATGCGGCTAAATCTTCTGTATCTCTGACCTCAGTAACAGACAGCACACCATTTGTCGGACTAAAAGTACCCAATGAAGGGATAGTGTTCGTCTGATTAGATGTTGTAAGTTGCAAGGCAGTGCCAAAGCTCATCTTTATATTCATTGCAGTTCTTATATGACCATCTGCAAGTGAATTTACAACACTAGAAGTTATTCCTCTAGGCATTATGCAACTACCTCTACGCAAGCAAACGAAAAACCATAACGGCTTGAAACGTCAATATCCCACCCAATGTCATTAGTAGCTAATCGCCACTTACCTACTGGGTTGTTTGTAGTTATATTACCTGTACCGAAATTTGACCTAATCGGTGGGGTTACCTCAGTCAGTTGAGAACCGCCTGATAATGGCACATCCTCTAAAATCATATGCAAATTACTACCAATTTGAAAATGCGAACCTGCTTTCAAGTCTTGCCCTGCTGTTACATCAATAGAAACCTGAGTATCACCCTGTGATGTTTGCGATATAGTTGCAACTGGAATATTTGTGTCGTAACTCATTATCGGGTTGCCAAACAGAAATGTTTTTGTAACGCCTCGCAATGATGCCAAAAAAGCCGTAAAAACTTTAGCCTCATCTTTATCGAGCGGTCTGATTGTTATCTCTGCTTCCCATCTTGCCTGACCGAAACTAGTAGTCAATTGGAGAAAGTTAGTTGCTGATTGTGTTATAGCCGCGCTTTCAACCAATTTGAATGAACACTTTTGGACAATAGATTTGCTGTTAATTGTCGGAAAGTCTACAGGGTATGTTATAGCCATCTTAATTGCCTTGTAATTGTGCTTGGTATGAACCGCCTAAAGCAGTCTCCTGCAATACAGCCGACTTTGTAACCTCAGCAATGGTAGGCATAAGGTTGTTGATCTCGGCTCTTACTGTAGATTGTACACCAGTAGTAACGTTTATTGTTTGATTAACCACTATAGGCTGTTTTGCGCTTGTGCCATTTCTTTGTTTTGTGTGGTCTATAACTGTCTCGTTGGGGTGAAGTATAGCAGGAAAACCACCTTTTCCATCTACACCGCCAGAGCGTGAACCATTACCAGTAAAACCACCGCCCTCGAATGACTGGCTTCGTATAGCTGAAACCTGAGCCATACCTGCCGCAACAGATGCCGCCGCCATAGCTACGTTGATGGGGAAAGGATATGCGCCCATTGCTTTAGCCGCGCCCTGATAGGTGCTCACAAGCGCATTCGCAATACCTGCCGCTTTCTGTATCTTAAATACAGTCTTAGAGTTTTTAGCCACCGCAGACATCTGAGATTGCAACCCGCTCGCAACATGCTTAACCTTCTCGTCTGTTGTCTTTGCTGTCCAGTCTACTTCCTGTTTTCCTAACGCCTTTAAGTGTTCAAAGTTTTTCTGTAGCTTGTTTCGGTTGTCTTCTTCTGGGTCATCACCGCCACCCTCACCATCGCCCTTCTTGGCTTCGTTAACCTTTCCAATTCCTGCAACCATCTGCTCGAAGGCTTCGTTTACAGTGTCCATGAAATTAACTTCTGGAATGAGCGCAATATCTCCTGCCGCTTGTTTGGCAAGAGCTAACTCTTCTAGCTTTACTTTCTGCTCTTCAATAAGCTCGTTCTGTCTTTCAGCGAACCCTATTGCAACTGCACCTCTGGATACTAGATCGTTGTTCTTTTCTTGCTCTTCATTTAATGCCGCCAAAGCCGCCCTAAGCTGACCAATGCTCTTCTCTTCATCACTTTTAAAGAATCCAGTGAAACGATCTGCAGTTTGCGTCAGCGTGTTTAAAGTGCCAATAACACCATTGACTAAAGTCTGAAGCGCATTGAGCGCAGTCGAAACGCCGTTCATAATGCTGACAGCTAGGTTTTGAGCAAACGCTTGCACTCCGCCGTCAGTTTCTTGGATGCTTGTAAGAACTTTGTCTTTAAGAATTGTAGCTAAGGTTTCTAGCGCAGGGGCTAAAGCCGCTACAGTTTGATCTTTTACACCTTTAAATAACTGACCTAAACGAGTAAACGCATCGTTAGCGTCTTCTACGCCCTGTACAGCGTCTTCTGATAAGGCAATGCCCAAGACGTTAGCTTCATTAGCCATTTCGATTAGAGCTTCTTTCCCTAGCCCTAAAGTGTTAACTAGCGCAACACCCTCAGAATCAAACAGCTTCATGGCTAATCTGACCTTATCTGCGTCAGTTTCAACCTCTGCAAACGCGCCTGCAAGCTCTTGCATCTGCTTGTCTAAAGGCATTTTTACTAGCTTAGTAGCATCAAGACGCAACTCTTTCAAAGCACCTTTTGCCTCACCCGTACCTTTTGCGGCTTCTGCGGCTCGTCTAGTAAATCGCTGTAGAGCCATATCCATCGTGGCTGTTTCAACGCCAGTCAGTTTTGCGGCATAGCGCATAGAGGCTAGGGCTTGTGTGGTAACACCAATCTTACGCGCAGTCTTACCAAGCGAATCTGTAGCGTCTAGGCTCTGTTTTACAAGGAATGTGAATATGCCTGCTGTCGCTATAGAGGCAATACCTGCCGCCTTAGCTACAGTCTTTAAAGCCCCACCAATGCCTCGCAGAGACTTGCCCGCAATAGAAGATAATATAGGAAACCGCTTCTTTAGCTTATCAACAGCCTTCCCGACCTTCTTGAAGTTTTGTTGAATCTTGCTGAATACGGCTTCTGTCTTATCTAATGCCGCGATAACAATTTTAAAATTATTAGCCATCGGAATTGGAGTCCTTTATTATCTGAAAGTATGCCATCCACTCATTGAACTCAGTAATGCTTATTTGCTCTACTTCCTCAATGGTCTTGTGAAGCCGATCAGCCAAAGAAATAAGATTCATTCTATGGTGATCGGTTTTTAGTTTTTTGCTAAATCTTCCTCAGATTCTATTTCAGCGAACATCTGATTCGCAATCTCACTAATGACAGTAGTTTCCTCTGCCATCAATTCTACGCGATCTTCTATACCACTGAATAACCTAGTGCCGCTATCATCAAGTGCCTTCATAATGATTAAATCAACCATTGCACCGATAGTAGTATTACTTAAAAAGTCAGGGTGCTTCTTCTGCAACTGGTTTAAGTCGAAGCAAGTTATCGGCTTGCAATACAACCTAAACGCTCCAGAATCGTCACCCCACTCTGGCACTGTAACTTCCCTTGTCTTAATAGTTCTGCGTTCTCTTAAATCTTTAGCCATTCCCATGATTTATACTCCCCGTATTAGCCTGCTGTAATTGTTCCTGATGTTTGGATGCTGAAACTAGCTTCTACCATGCCATCATATGGCACGCTGATTGATTTGCTTGTCACGATACCAGAACCAGAATAACCTTCATCAGACGCAACACCTGTAGGCAAGACATCAAAAACAACCTCTGCGCCCACATCAAAAACTGCTTGGTTCGATGCTACTGTATCCACATCAAACAATGCCTCAATTGATACTGTGCCAGTCGTGAAACTTGGAGTGAATGTTCTTGCAGTGTCACCCATAGAGGTGGTTTCTACTGTGTCTGCTGTTTCTTCAATGCTGAAAGAACGAACCTCGCCAACTGCCGCCGCCGTTCCGCCAGAAACGTCTACCTTTACTACTCCGCTATTACCTGTAGTTACTGCCATTTTACTTACCTCATAAAGTTAAAGTGTACCGCGCTGATACCGATACAGTACACGCAGTGTAATTATAACGCCCCCAACTGGAGCAATTGAACCCTCATCTGTTTCGACACTAACAATCTGCGTATCTAAGGCGTAGCCGCCACGCTTCCTATCAGCATCTAAACTCTCTTCTACAGCCTCGATTATATTGTTTCTGGCTGTGTCGATAGCCTTGCCTTTTACAAAGCAGACTAATTCATAATTGATAGTTCCCATTCTGCTTGAACTAGAGCCACCAACTGTGTTGTCTTCTCTATCTTCACTGCCGCTCTGCACCAGTATAGCAGGAAATTGCGCGTTAGATAACTTATCAAAATCAAACGGCTCTCTGGTCACATACTTAACATCTACTGGCAAATTGATCTGGCTAAGGGTATCAACCAAGTTAATCGCTATCTCTTCTCTAATGCTCATACCTTTAAGTTCCTCATAAAGAATTTAGCTAGTTCTTTCTTGTCCTTTCTACTGAACCCAAAGAATGGTCGTAACTTTTGATTGAACGCCGCCTTCTTAGACTCTGCACCAGTTGAAAAGAATATAGTAGCCTGTTCGCTGTTCGATCTTGACGTTATAGACCCTAGCATGTGACCTTTATCAAACAGGTTGGGTCTAGTGCTTTTGCTTCTGCGCTTTCGCCATCCATAATATCCATCTTTCCAACCCTTTTTACTGTACGGCTTAAAAGCCTTATCCTTAACATCTTTACCATCAGCAGTTCTATCAAGTATAAGGTTAATTCCCTGCTGACCTGCGCGTGATAACGCAAGCCTTATAGCCTCTTTAGGCTCATTGCCATTCAGTTTAAAATCAACTTCTTTAAGGTTGTTGAAGATACTAAACTTCACTACCTAGACAGCCTTCCGCTGTGGTAGCTTTTCTTTTCCTTCTCAACAATTATGCTGTCATTGTCTGCATCGTACTCAACACCATCGCGCAAGATAGCCTCTAATTCTTCGCCATATCGCGACTTGTAAAAAGTAATCATGCTTTGAAATCTATCGCCATCCACCCAGTTAGTTAACTGTGGTAGAGCATAACGCCAAAGCACTAAGTATGCGGCGCATCGCGTAAATTGTGAATCAGTAAGATATGTGACATTCATTTCGCCTTCAATACCTTTTCTGTCCCACCACTGTATTCTTAAATCACGTTCTATGTCTGATTGCGCTCTTTCATGCTCGTCAGCAAACGTGTCTATGCCTAGTTGCAGAATATCGGGCACTAGTTCTTGCAAATCTTTATCTTCTGAAAATGCCATTACCATTTCACCTTATCAGACCAGTAAGCCCCAGACATCTTGCCTTTGGCTATATTCTTTGCATGGCGCGCTTTAAATGAAGCCCGCTTTGCTTTATCTGCCGCAGATTCATTCTTTCTAGGTGGCTTGTTATCTGCACCCTGCTGTCCGAATCTAATCAGCTTAACTTTATCTCCTTCTTTGGCTAATACAGCGTGAGACTTAGTCGAATGACCAGATGTTCGTTTGGGCTTATTATAGCCGCTGAACCTTTCGCCTCTATATGTAATCGCCATATTAACCTCGGAAAAAAGATTCCCCCTGCCGAAACAGAGGGCTTCATGTTACTAACTTCTAGTTGGTTTTTCCGCGTACTTCTACACCGAAACCATCTTCTAGTTCTGCAATACCATAGTATGCAGTTGCTACCAACTCAGTTGCTCTAGCAGACGCATCTCGTTGCTCTTCAATAACGAAGTCGCGCTTAAGTGCCATTGCTAGTGCTTCTGGAGCAAATACTGCACCTTTCGCAATGTTAGTGGCGATAGCTACACCTGAATGCTCATATACGTTGCAACCTGCAATGCTACCGATAAAGCCGCGAGTCATAGCTTCGTTTGCAACATCGTTGCTAAACGCATTAGTGCCAGTAAGTGCTGACTTAAGGTGGAATGCCTGCAATGGGTTAATAACACAAGCTAGTTCACCTGTGTAGGCATTGTTGCGGATTTTTGCAACAGCTTCAAAGATAGTAGCAGGTGAGATAGCAACAGCATCGCCGCCAACTTCTGTTGAGAAATCATCAAATTTTGCAATGATATCTGCATCAATTTTCTTAGCAATAGCGTTACCAAGTACAGTACCAACTTCTGCCGCTACGTTCCCTTGACCGCCCATAGTAGAAAGATCAGAAAGTAGTACAGATGCACCAACAGTTTTGATAGCTACGTCAGTTGAAGTAGTTTGCAAAGCTGATGCAGTTAGGTCTGTTTCTTCTGCGATATCAGCCGCAGTGATAGTGCCATACTTAGGAATCTGGATAGTTGTGCCAGATACGTTAGCAATGTCATAGGTCTTAACTAGACCTGCCATCAATGAACCTTCTTCAGCAGTGAATCGTGCTTGCGCTACGATGTTGCTAAATAGGTTGCTCATGTTCTCGGTAGTAGTACCGCTATCTGTAACTGATTTTGAAATTGTAATGCTCATAATAAAAAGTCCTTAAAATAGGTAAAATATATAATTAAGTCTTCCCCTTCGTTTTAGCGTACAGTTCTTTGCCGCCTTGACTCCAGTTCGCAACCATCCAATCCACCGACTTTTCGGGCTTCGATGTACTCCCACCTGCATTACCCATACTGCCAGTGCCACCTTGTGACGCTCTAACAAAGTGCGGGTTTACAGTTAAAAACTCTGTGACCATATCATCAACAGATAATAGATCGCCTTTATCATTGTATCTCGGCGTTCCATTAGCGTCTAGCACTTCGACTGTGCCGTCTTGGGCAAGTCGGGTATTGCTTTTCAATAAGGTTGTCACTTGCGAAACATCGACTGCATTGTTACGACTAGCGGCTGAGGTTAACGCTCCATCAATCAGCGTCTCCTGCAACCTGCTTTTGTAACCATTAATCTCTGCTTCTTTCTTTTCGACAGTCTGCTTTAGAATTGAATCGAACTCGCCACGTTGCTTCTGTGCCTCGATCTCTGCTTGTTCTTTCTGAGTGAGTAGCTCCTTAGCTTCATCTAAGTTAATGCCACCAATCTTCTTATCGAACTTGCGTTGTTCTCTAGCAATGCGATCAGCAACAATGCGATCTAGTTCTTCCTGCGTGAATGTCTTATCCTGTGTTTGTACTGTTTCAGTCTCAGTTTGTGGTGCTTCCATGATTTCATCGCTCATGTGTACGAACCTCTCTAAAGAGTAGTTATTAAGTGAATTGTTAGTTTAGCACATTACTTCTTAGTCTTGCGCTTCTTCTTTTTCTTTGGTTTTCCGTAGTGATTAGGCATTATTCATCCTCATTAAGTAGGTCTACAGTTAAATGTATTGCCTCATAAAGGAACAGAAACTCATCAAGCTCTTCTGGGTCTATAAGGTCATACAACCTATCTAAACGCTCGACCACATCATCTGGTAATGGGTCTTGCTCTATTAGCTTTTGCCCTATTTCTAAGTATTTAGTCATCTATCACCTCTCCTATTTTGAAATCGAACCCATCGAAAACGTCTATGCGACCATCGTTTCTTTTCATTTCGTCTAGCAGGTTGACTAGCTTTGGGTCTACTAGGTCTTTTCTACCCATGTTGTATAGACTGAAACTTTCAGCAAACCATTCATGGTGGTTGTATTCACTGTAGCTTGTAGGGTAGACATTGTCTGGGCTTAGCTTTTTCTTGTTATTCTTGTCATAAAACAGGTGGGCTAGATACTTTTCCACTGGTGGTTCTGAAATTAGCCCTTTTCCGCGCTCTGTACCGATCCTATTGTATTCTTGGTGTAGTGTATGCCCGTATTCATGAATAACAGTATTGTTAAACTTATCAACAGGGTCGTCAAAATATGCTGAGGCTAGTTGTGGTCTATCTTTTAATCCATCGCCAACTTTCCATGCGCTTGCTGTCTGCGGTCTTATAGACTGCTCCATGCGACCTATGCTTCTTCCTAGTCGCTTGTATGCTTCACGCTTCTTGTTGTAGTCGTTAGCGTAGCCGTTAAATTCCTCTACAAGCGCGTAGTCTTTGGTTTCAAGATACTTAGCCTTAGTCTCAGAGTACTTCTCTCCTAACTGTTGTAAATCATCATCTAACGCTCGTAGCTTTGCAGTATCTTTGGCTATCTTCTTCCTGATCTCGCTTTCGTCTACAAATGCAGTTGCCGTTCTAGGCTTCCAGTATGATGCGTTAATAGAAAGATTCATGTCACCCATAGACATTGCCGCACTCTTATCGCCCGTTGGCGTGACCGATCGAATCTGGGGTATCTTATATTGCTTTGACAGGTCAGCAGTTATGTCTAGAGAATTATCCAACAGCGTTAGTGTCTCTGCTGAGAATGTTGTTCCTGTAACTTTACCAGTCTGTAGATTGAACGCATCGACTCTTGTTCCATAACTTGAATATTGTGATATCCCTTTTCCCCTAAAACGCAACATAGGTACACCATCACTGTCTACTGGATAGCTGTAAAAGTCTCTGCTACCCTCGCTGACTGTCTTCCATCGCTCTGGCTTATACTTTAGCTTTTTCTCTGCCGACTTAACTGCCGCCGCTTTAGTCAATTTCTTGATAGGCTTAGTCTGCAACTCTGTTATTGGCTCAGGCTCTGGGGGTGGTGCAACCTCTTCGACTACTTCCTGCACTACCTCTTCATCAAATACAGGTCTCCAGTGGTGCTGACATCTATAACCACCACGAACCACAAAAGGGTCACCAGAGGCTTTACCTTGCCAACTGCCTGACCATATCTCTGCTATCTCTTCTTCGGTGTAAACCTTGCCTACGTGCTTTCTACAGTGTGATCTACTGTTGTCCTGTAGACCGCCATAGTACTTCCACTTAGTAACACCAGACTGCTTACCGATAGCCACGTTCGCGTTTGCGTTGAACTGCATTAGACCATCATGCACCTGTTGATCTGCGTAACGCTTTAGGTTGCCGCCTACCGTCTCCCTGACGTTCTTAACGGCATCAGAAAAGGATGTGCCAACCAGTGTCATGTCATATATCTCTTTAGAGACAGCCGTAAGATACTGATCGCCTACCGCCTCAAATCCCTGAAAGGTGAGAGACTGCAACTGGTTAACAACACCCTTGTCTAGGTTGGTGAAGTCACCATACTCATTCAGCATATCTGTAGCTCTCTCGGCTACGCCTGAGTAGTCCTTAACGATCTTATCAACCTCTGCAAGATACTCTTTGTCGATTATCTTCCTAAGCTCATTCCTTGACTCTACCGCCCACTCTAAGTCAAAGAACTCACCATCAGTCAAAGGCGCGCCAGACATAAGATCAGTGATCTTGTCCTCTAGGTTAACAATGGCATCACCTAACTTGCGTTGGTGGTCTTCTGCCAATTTTTCCAGAAAGTCTGCGTGTGTTGCGTCTGTCATCTACGCCTCTGAGGGTTGTGATGCCTTTGGCTGTAGCAGTTCATCGCCGCCTGCGACATCTTCAAGACCGATTTTCTCTCGCACCTCGTTTGCTGTCACTACGCCGTTGTCCATGTGATAAGCATATATCTGAGTCTTGTCGCTGTAGTCACCAACCGCAGTTGTGCTTGCTTCTATCTCTAGATGCGCTTTTGCGAGCTTCTCATCATCAAGAACTAGATCAGCAATCTTCTTATCAACTTCCTGAGCAAGTACAGTAGACTTAACGCCTGTGGCTCGCATCTGCTGTAAGAATACTAGCTCTTTGTCGTAGTCTCTAAGGTCGAAGCTGTCTGGGTAAAACACCTCAACTACGTTCTTGTCGTGACCTTGCCAGTCGCAAAACAAGCCCCATAGATGCTCTTCTGCTAACTCTAGCAGGTCGGCTTTCTCTGATAGCTTGGCATTCAGCATTTGGAACTCTGTTTGCAATGCTATACCTGATTGCTTGACCGCCTCACTGCCACGAACCGCGCCCATATGTGCCATGCGGTTAATAGCCTCAACCTTATCGTTAATCGTGTTTCTAACAGCGTCTAGGTTCTGACCACTAGGTTGCATCTGGTAAGGTCTTAGGTTGGCATCCATATCATCAGGCAAGTTAATCACTGCACCTGCACCCGCAGTTGCATCTGTTTCGTAGGTCTTAACCAGTGTTGGGTGGTTACTGATACGAATCAACTGCTCAATCTCTGATAGCTCCTGATAGATAGCTCGTTGCATAGGAGCAACATCGGTAAGGTCACTAATACCAATGCCTCTGATATTTGATCTGTTGGCGGGTAAGAACACCGCAGGAACACGCCCTAATGGGTTAGGCTGTACTTCTTCGGCATATACGCCATCATTTCTGATGCGATAGCTTCTAACAGTTTCTGGAGTCCATTCTCTAAAGAATGACTCTGTCTCGGTGTTATCAATAAAGTTAACCTCTTCTCTAACCTTTAAGAACTCAAGCTCAAACCTGCCGCTTGGGGATCTGCGATACTTCCAGTCAAAAACATTCTCAGGGGTAAACATGGTCACATAAGGTCGAATGTCCTGATCTAGCTCTTGCGCCTTTGTTCCCGCTACACTTTGAGGCTTATCAACCATTAGCCAAACATGCCCATACACGCTAGACCATATCTGCGCTTGTCTCATAAATGAATCAAAAGACCGACCATCGAGGTCAGCATCTTTAAGGAATGATTGTAAAGACGGATCTCCTGCCATCTTATCGAACGATCTGGTTGGCGGTATGCGCCATAGATATGAACTGTAGATATGAACAATGTTCTTGCAGTGATTGTCCATTGGGGTCAGGTCTAACCTGCGGTTGTATTCTTTTTCGCCCTCGCTAACGTACTGCGTCAGGAACGCGCCGCTAGTGTAGTGTTCGCCCCCTAGATAAGACCGCAAAAAGAACTCCCATTGGGGAGCATAAGCGTCATAGGTTGGATGTGTATCGGTTATTGCTTTTTCTTCCTTCATCAAGTCCACCTTGTAGGCTGTTGCACGTTATATTCGGTTCGTATTGGGAACATAGTCTCCACCAAATAACCAAGCGCGTCATTCATGTGATCGTAGCCACCATCCTTATCTGGTTGGCTTGTCCCTTCTTTATATGTCTGTCTCTCTAAACTCTTAATTGTCTGCCTGCATTTAGGCGCAATAAACAGATGCCGCTTGTCATTACTAGACCTCAAGCGACTATTCACGGCATTGATTCTATCCCTGACCAATGCGTGAGACTTCTTAACCTTAACGCTAAACCCTGCGTTCTGTAAGATCGACAAATCAGTGCGACCACCTGCGCTTGTTTTGCGCTGTCTTGATGCGGGGTCTGGATAAATTATGATGTGGCGATTAGGATACCTAACCTTTATCTCAGCTACCATTTCATCTGTATTAGACCCGAACATACAGACTTCATCAATGACCATAATGTTTTCACCATGCCGCTGACATACGACAGCAGACATAGGGTCGAGGTTGAAATCCATACCAACATGTAGTGTACCACCATTATCACTTACATCCAAAACTGAAAGCTCTCTATTGAAGCCGTAGTAGATGAGACCCTGATAGGTCACAAACTCTGCACAATACTCTTGATTGAATGTACGCTCGTCTAGGTCTTGCCTAGCCTGATCTATTTCCTTCTCTGGTACGTTGCCACCTTGCAGTGTTGTGTACTGGAACGAATCCCATCCATCTGAACCATCTGTTCCTTTAGCCCATAGATCATAGAAATGGTTTCTGCCTTTAGGTGTACCGATAAACAGTGCGCTTCCTTGCCTATCTGACAGTGATGGTCTTAGAACCTCATACCATGCCTCTGGCCGCATATCTGCGAACTCATCTAGCACTACAAAGTCCAATGCTCTGCCTCGTAGGTTATGAGGCTTCTCTGCACCTTTAAGGGCTATTACACTGCCGTTGATTAGCTTGATGGTAAGCGATGTTTCATTAGTCTTGGCTACATACTCTTCTGGGATAGTGTGTATAAGCATATCCCAAGCAATCTCCTTGCTCGCTCCATATGTGGGAGCTACATACCAACAGTTTCGGTTAGACCCCCCAATAGCGGCTCTTAGTATCTCCCCTGTTGATAGGAACGTCTTACCGAATCGTCTTCCTGCTACCACCGCCCTAAACCTAGAGGGTGAACAGAAGATCTCACTCTGAGGCTTTGTTAATTGCATCAGGGTGAACAGTTATATTAATTGGTGGAATCTCTTTAACTGGTTCTATGTACTGCTCGCCCCAGTTTTCTCGGTCTCTTGTTTTAAGGTAGAAGATCATTGATGTATTATCACCTGCCTTAGCTTTCTCAAACAAAGCGTTAGTGATCTCATCCATGCCTTTACTTCTTCCCCTTTTTATAGAGTCCATAAACTCTAAATACTCTTCCTGCTTGTTGTACATGGTCGATTCAGATACCCCTAAGCAATCAGCTATCTGAGCTACAGTTAAGCCCCTAGAAGCCATCTCTGACGCTCTAGCGCATATCTCTGCATCTGGTATCCACTTGGGTCTTCCCATCTTACATGTCTGCTCCGAATGTCTCTCGAACATTCATCTTTGGGTTCTTGATTATTATATCATGCTCTTGTGGGGGTAGTCCTTTGGTGCGGCAGTCGACCGCATCTTTCCAGAAGACTAATGCTGTTTTGATCTGATGCCCTGCGCTTGGGTTCTCGATTAGGCTCTGGGTGATCTCGTCTAGCTTAGACAATAGATCAGTCCATCCGTTCTCTTTGCAAGTGTTGATCTTGTTAGTTAGCTCTAGGCTCATCATAGTAGTTACCTCATTATTGGTTCTATCTATCGCCTATATACTATAACTAATGCTTTACAGTCAAGCAATTAATTTTCAGGTTGGTCTTCTTTTCTCATATATCTACCGCCTAAATCATCATAGGCAATAAATACAAGGGCGATTATCGCCAGTATAAGGATAGTTTTCATAGGGGGACTCAGGTTGTTAAGGCGGGATTATATAGAGGTCTTAGAACGCAATCTAATGCTTTCTAGCTATGGGGGTTATTACCTGAGAAGATGGTTCGTTTCGTAGCACCAGTGAACCAATCTGGCTAATCAGGCTAAAGGAATGCCCGCTACTAGGGGTTACACTATGAAACTGTAATTACTGCGGCAACCATTACAAATGCCGCTAGTAGAATCTTTCCCCTGCTATGTCCGTATACTTCGACAGCTAACCATGCTTTTGCTTTAGCTTTGTACGCATCAAACTGCGCTTTTAGTATCGCTTTATCTGCCATCTGGTTTACCTCTTTTATTGCTTTTTTAGTTTTTGTCATCTTGCTTCACCCTATCTATTTGAATTATGCCATCAAAACCCATTTCTGCAACCCAGTTTTCGAACTGTGTGCGCTCTTCTTTGTCGTGCGGTATCTCTAGAGGCGGGTATTCATCCCTAAGTTCTTGCCATTTTCTCGCTAAATCAGTCATAGATTCCGTGCTCCCTATCGTTTTCGCCTTTCTGCTTTGCGAACTCATCAAAGATTGCCTCCTCTATTGTGTGTTCTAAGTACAGGTAGATGCGATCCCTAAGATCATCAGCAAAGTTACCTAAATTAACAATGCTGTCTAGGTGCGTTTCTAAAGCCTCTGACCACCATAGATCATCCTTATCATGCTCTACTGCATCTTCTGCCATAGCAATGAACAGGTTAGATACTATCTTGCTTGCTGATGGTGCTTTACCAAACAGCATTTCTGTGGCTATCTTGCCTACGCCTCTGCTGAATGTTGCAGGGTAGATATCCTCAAACCAAGTCTTGTGACTGTTCAGCCAAATGTAAACAGCTTCATCTAGTGCGGCATCAGGCAGATCAGACAATCTAGAATCTTCCTTGTACAAGGTATCGTAGTGCTTAGACACAAAGTCTTCATAGATTAACATGTTGCACCTCGCAAGCAGTCCGTGTAGTCCATAGTTGATACGATTGCATACAAAGCAAATAAAGCTAACGCGCCTACAATGCCTTTAATGTTCTCGTTGAAATCGGTTTTACGCTGTTCCTTGCGCTTAATATCCATGTAAGTTAATTGATGTTCCATAGTATTCCCCTTGATTAGTTGCCCCCTTTCGGGGGCTGTTTGATTATGCTGTCAGGCTTCTTAGATTTGGCTTTCCGCTTTCAGTGGCGGCTTTAGCCTGCTCGTTCCAGTAAAGGCACTCATAATTACGCTCAATATACTTAGTGGCGCACTCTGCCTCTCTATCCGTTAAGGCGTAAAAGTTTATCCAAAACTCAATCTCGTAAAAATCGACAACACCTTTTCTATCTGATTGTTCCTCAGCCATGCTAATTGCAATTTCAGTAACTTTGTTCATGTGTGTATTCCTTATGTATTTGATTAATATGTACCCAGAGTAAAGGAAACATTATACATTGTAAATACTTTTATTAACTTTATTTCAATATTCGCCTATTCTGTACTCTTCTTCCTTGATTTTTTCCTTCAATTCCCTTTGAAATTCTATCACCTCTTGGCGGTTAAACTTGGGAGATGCTCTCCAAGATAGCTTCTGCATCGCCCTGACTCGCCTTGCTCCATACATATCTTCCATGTAGATGCGGTAGGCTTCCTGCGTTCTGGTTGTTTTCATACCATAGACATTACAGGCAGGGCACTGGGGGTGAATGTTCTCCTCGAATAACTTGAAGACTGTGTGCCTTCTGCTGTAGAAGTGGCCGCCTTGCATCGCCTTGTAATGATCTACCTTGCCGCAGGTTACGCACTGGCAGTAGCCGTTATCGTCTGAGGCTTTGAGCCTGACGTATCTCTGCAGTAGCTTGGCGGCTTTCTCTACCTCTTGGGCTACTGTTGCTTTTTTGCGCTTTGCCATTTAATGTTCAGTAGTCTTAACAAGTATAATGGGCTGTTGGCCAACTCCCATATCACAATAAGAACAAACACCATAAGCCACAAGATCGCTAGAAGTCCACAACTCAAGCCCGCCACCACAAGTACTACAAAACTCTTTAGTAACTCTGATATCGTTGTTATCAGTTCCATCATCATCGCCCTCTGGAAATTTTATTACCCTACTCATTTGACTGCATCCACGTTGATTTTTACTCTTGAATCTTCGCCATACTGCTTGTGATAAACGATAGCTGTCATAGATCGCTCTGCACCATAGCCAGAATCGCTGTGCCATTGATCGGTTGCTGTTAGGCTACCCCAATGACTAAATTGCATAGAGCCGACTTCCCTGCTCATGTGGTGGTGAATATGCCCTAAATGACAATACCGGTTCTTGCACTTTGACCATTCATCATCTAGGTTGGTTATCACCGCCTGTAGAATCTGCTCATGCTTTATTCTATCACCATGATGGTAGACAAATAAATTATTCTCCCACTCCCAGTGCAGGAACTTTGAGTAGTTTTTAAGCACATCAACTCTAGGCTCTCTGTCGTAAAGTAATTCTAAGCAACTGGATAGGTGGCAAGCCATATCAGAATCATGGTTGCCTCGTACGTTAATTACGACAACTTCCTGATGTGTCTCTAGCATCTTATCAATAAGAATCTGGAACAACCGCCCTGCGAGTTTAAAGGTCTTTCCAATGCGTGTATCAACATCGACTGGCGTTCCTGCTGTAGTAGTGTTAGCACTGCTATCAGCGTGAAAGAAGTCGCCCACATTTACCAAAATACCCGTTTTAGCGTTTCCGACTCTCTTGGCTAGTCGATCAGTCGCATTAACTAGGATCTTAGAGGCAATCTTCACATCCCAATCATCATCATCTAGCTTAGTATCTGAGTCAGCAAGCATCCCAAAATGGTGATCTCCTATCAGATACATGGCGCAATAGTCTTCATCTACCTCTTTAGGCGGCTTAGATGGCTTTTTAAGCCCTGTTATATCATCAACCAACCCATCCAATAGGGCTTCGATCTTTGCCCGCATATCGCGTTTAAGTGGCTCTTGGATAACCCATTGCAAGGCAATCGAGCCGTCTTCTTTAAATGCTGTTGAAATTCGCTTTGCTTCAAATCCCTCTGCGGTCTGGCGGCTTAGGTTTCGGTGTGGTGCTACGCCTACGAGTGCGGCTTTGTGTTCGACCAGTTTGATACTGCGGTCTATTGATCTGCGGTTAATGCCTAGCTTCTCAGCGGCTTTAGAGTTTGAGCCGTATTCTATGACGGCTTTTAGGTACTCAATTTGTCTATCGGTTTTTGGTATGTCTAACTCTAGCAGTGTTCTTGGGTCGATCTTATCCATTCCCTATTGCTCCTGTTGGTTTTTTAACTCCGCATATTCGCTTTCGCGCGGTATGGTTAGTTTTATCCCCTGCTCACTCGCCCAATGATAGCATTGATCTAAGAAATGCACCATATCGCCCTTACCCAGTTGGCTACTGCGTTTCACCTGACCACTGATCTCGGTCTTGCTTATCCTGAAATCATCTGTGCCTAAGAATCTGCGCTTTAGCCAGAGCTTCCATGCCTCTACTGGGTCGCCCTCTGCTACTTCAAAACCTTTCTTCTTCATGCCTTTAACGATCTCTCTGCACCACATATGCAACAGCGCATTCTGGTTCAGGCTTCTTGGGTTCTGGTATGGCTCTAGTTTAACTGATAAAGGGGTGGTGAAATCCCAGTTGAGCATATCCTCAATCAGGAACTTCACCTTTTTATTAACTTCTTCTTTGTTGTTAAACTTCACAAATGCCCCCTCAGTCATAAAGACCGACTAAGCCACTTCTGGGATAATTCGTTACCATCCCATTTTGGTTTGATTTTTTTAATATTAATTGGCGTTCTAATTGGTCGCAGATCAATGTCAGTTACGACAGTTTTTCCGTAGAGCCTAGAATACAGACTCTTATAACCAACACCTGCAACCCTAGCGTAATCTTCGTAGCCGTATGATTTACCATTAACCAAATCAGGGTGCTTGCCTTTATATAAAACTTTTTTAGTACTACCCATTTTTCCGCTCCCCATCCCAGTAAAAACCATACTTGCCCATAAAGAAATTGATGGCTCTGTTCTTTGCTTCTACGTTACCAATCCAACTTACGTCAGCTAGGCTGTCTTCAATGTTTCTATTCCTGATGCTGTCGGTCTTTGCTCTAACTGTAGGTGAACCGCCCTTGTCCTGCGCTCTTCCTAACCAAGAGTTGATAAACCTCTTGATTCCTTTAGGTGTTTTTCTGCGCGTTGGATTAGCATCAAGCCACGACTCCATTGCATTTAGTTCTTGGTAAACATTAATTGCAGGGTAAGTCTTTTCCCATTGGATAATGTCTGCCTGATCTGCCTCGTAGGTATCCCCGTTATTCAGTAGCATTTAGATCACCATATCTGGGGTCATTTCCAGTCCAGTTGCAGGTTGTGTCATGCTTTTCTTCATGCAGGTTCTGAAAAATCCATTATGCTCTGGATGCTTATCCATGAACCACATACTGTAAAAAGTAGAATGCGCGTTTGCTATCTTAAATTCATTCTTACCATCGCCACCAATACCAGTGTCCCATCTTATGCGCTGAATAATTGCACTAGCTGAAAAGTTTTTATAGCCGCGCTTGATGCGGTCAAAAGCAAACTCTTCAAACCTCTCAAACACTTGTGGATGGTTGTTGTGGAACTTCGTTGCCTGCTCTAGCAGTTCATCGTATCTTGTTTTCATTTTTGTATCTCCTATTGGCTCGGACTAGCCTCGCCTGATTATGTGATTAAATAAGTATTTAAATATATATTCAAAGGCACGTTTCACCCTTTAACTTCGCAAAGTTAAAAATTCGATCAAAGGGCAAAGCGACTTCGCGGTTGTTTCGTTATCGTATCGAATATCTAATCTATCCATCAGCAGAAACCGATCTGCTTTTGGGGCTATGTCAAGAGGGTCAACTTCGCTCTAGTGTTTAATTTAAGATATTCACTAGCCTCTAGCCCGATAACTAAAGCGCGAAAAAGAAAGGATTGAATGTTACAAGACACTGTAGGACTGTGTTAGACTATCTTTTCTCTATCCGCACATAGAGTATTGCAATTCTAATTGCATTTGTAAAGCCCCCGTTACAGGGGGTTTTCTTTTATAGCCCAATAAACTCATCTAAATTGTATTCTAAGGCACTGCAAATCTTGATGGCAGTATCTAACCTCACATTGGTTTTATTGCGCCAGATGTTAACCTGCTGTCTGTGAACGCCAACTAACCTTGCAAGCTGTGAACTGTTTACGTTTTTTTCTTGCTGTGCCTTCTTCAAGCACTCGCCAAAATCTATCATTGGGTATTCTCCTGTGGTATATTGTCGGTGATGGTTTTCCCCGATCATCACTCCTATGGTTTACCCCCTCTTCGGAGGGGGGTTTTTAACTAGAACGGAATATCGTCATCAAGTATGTCATTCTGCTTCGGGTCAGCAGGTCTTGTTGGCTCTTGTGCGACCTCATCTAGTTCAGACCATACTACTTTGCAGTTGCCTAGAATTGGAGTCTGAGTCCCTGCCTCACGCTCTTCCTGCTTTAACTGTTGACTGATAAAACCATGATCCCCAAAATCACTATTCTTGTCAGTGTCTAGGTAGGTTGTCAGGTCAATATATGCCGCCTTACTACCATCTTTTTTTGTGACTGTCTTTATGCGTGACTTGTCTATTTTCAAACAATCGATACTTACATTTACTCGTAATTTCATTTTTACTTCTCCTATCGTGGTCTTGGGCAATATGAAATGCCGCTAGTTGTTGTGTGTACTGCTTGTGTTCCGAACCCACATTTCCATGTGCAAATAACTCCGCGCTGTCCATG
>Ga0209602_1000793_pt1 | contig 29455 bp, 27 predicted proteins | sample COGITO_mtgs_1205_3_FD_184810 | JGI IMG/M metagenome (GOLD analysis project Ga0209602, IMG submission 184810) | Pelagic marine microbial communities from North Sea - COGITO_mtgs_120524 (SPAdes) (version 2) | ecosystem: Environmental > Aquatic > Marine > Epipelagic ...
AAATAAAGTCATACCAACTCTGGTTAATGTTGCGCATAAAAACATCCACCAGAACAGTTGATTTTGAGTTAATTCCCAGTCAGATTGAGGAGTAAATAAAAGAACATAAAAAATAGATATTGGAATAAAAGAAAAAAACATAAATGGGTGTCTTCTTCCGTATTTTGTATTTGTTCTGTCAGAAATAACGCCCATTATAGGATCTGTAAAAGAATCAATCAGCAAAGCTAATGCTATTGCTGAAGATGCAAGCAAGGGATCTAGACCTATAACTCTTGAATAAAAAAACAATAAAAAAAATGTAAAAGTATCAGTCTTGATACCATTGGCTATTCCACCAACAGAATAATTAAATTTAAATTTTGTGTTTAACATTAGTTATTATTTAGATGAGTTAGTAAATCTTGTTTAAATAAATCAAAAACAGGAGGCTCTATAAGATGTCTCATTTTTGGTAATATGAGGAGATTGCTATTCTTAATATATTTATTTGTCTTGTAAGCATTTTTAACTTTTATTAAAGGATCTTCTTTTCCATGAATGATAAGCGTCTTAGCTTTAATAGACTTAACCTTCTTAATTCTATTTTTTGATCCTAGAATTGCCATAATTTGACGACTAAAGCCTGTATCATCAGGACCTGCTCTTTCAATAGATTCTATTGATTTGTTATAAAACTCCTCGGTATCAAGGTTGTAACCTTCTAGACCTATTAATTTGAATATTTTCTTACTTCTTTCAATTCTTTCTTCTTTAGTTGAATAAGGGTTTATAGATCTTTTCATTAAAAGCCTTCTTACATCTCTTGTAGGACCGTTTAATGGACTGGGAGCAGAAATTGATGATGATATAAGTGTGAATGAATTAATTCGCTCTGAATGGTTTGCTGCTATTATTTGAGCAATCATACCTCCCATTGATATTCCCAGTAAATGAGCTGTATCGATGTTTAATTTATCTAATATCATGATTGCGTCTGTTGCCATATCATCTAATGTATAGGGTGGATTGATTGGCAATCTAAGATAGTATTTTAAGTAAGTTGAATTAATTGTTTTAGATCTATTTCCTTCAGTAAAGCGATCGTCTGTAAATCTTGAAGAGTGTCCAGTATCTCTATTATCAAAAACTATCGGCCTGTAATTATTTTCAATTAAAAAGTCTATTAAGTGTTCTGGCCAGTTAATTAGCTGACCACCGAGACCTTGAACTAAGAGAATAGGTTTATTATTTTCTGAGCCATAGACCCTGTAAGCAATATCTACACCATTATTAGATATAAAACCTTCTTCGAAAGAATGTAGAGTTGGTGATGTAAGCATTAAAAGAAATAGGAATTTATAGATATGCACTTATTCTATCCTTTATATTCTTCCTCAAACAACCCCAAAATAACATAACATCATAACTATGTAAGTCGCCGGTAAAATGTTGCATTTTTTTTATCTTATCAACCAAAGGTCCTCGAGCTTCAAGCAAACCATTTGTCTTATTAATAGACACTGAAAACTCCTGTTCGCTACTAAATCTTAAACTTTTCTTAGCGCCTGAATGTTTTGTAGTAAGCCTATCAGCAAAATCATAATTAGGAGATTTTGTAATAACAGAACCATGATATAAAGGAGGATCATACCAATTTGAATCGTTCGTCCATGAATAAGGATTTGTAGAAAAAATCTTTTGATCCATATATTCAACTGACCATCCATCAGGTTTCCAGAATATTGTCTTTTCTCTCTGTCTTTTAAAGCCCTCTGTAACAGTTGACCATGAAATAATGCAGTTAGTATCAGTTGAAGACGTTGACCTAGGTATCAATGGAAAGAGGTCATCATAATGTTTATCAGGAATAATATAGCCGATAACATATGCACAAATCATTCTTTGTTGCAGCTTAGTATTTTGAATATATTTAGAAATAAGCCTATGGGCATGAAGCGCTCCTTGACTATGACTCATTATGATAAAGGGTTTATTGTCATTAAAATTCTCAATAAAGTAATTAAAAGAATTTAAAACATCCTCAAAAGCTAAGTCATGAGCTTTCATACCGTCTGAGTCTTTAGAGAAATAGGAATAATATGTGGCTTGTCTGTATTCAGGTGCATAAATATTACAGCTTTCATTAAATGCAGAAACTTGATTACCAAGCATCATTTCAGTTCTTTCATAAGCTGCTCGATCTTTTTCCATGAATGAATTCCAAGATTTTTCAAAATATCCTGTTGGATGAATATAAAAAACGTCTACATCATTATTAGTTTTATTAACTATGTGATTTGAATCAGGAACATAGAATTGTTGCGCATCTTTATTTGGATAAGCTGCCCAATTATTTAAATCTGAATAATCTGGAGCCAAGGGATGTTTGGAGTTATCAAACGAATTTATCGGTTTTATATATTCTAATAATTTATATAACTTTTCATCATCCATATTGAAAAGTATATCTTAAAAGGGACTATCAACTATTTTATTTGTAGCGGTCGAACCAGCAATCAAAACATCATTTTGGTAAAGAAATGCCTCGGTAAAACATATAGATCTACCCTCTTTAACAATCTTAGAAATCACTTTAACTGGTCCAGGTGCACATGGTTTATAGAACTTTACATCTATATCTAAAGTTAATGGAATTTGTTTGCCTTCAGCTTTGTATATTAAAAATTGAGCCATACAACAATCTAGCATCCCTGTTACAAATCCACCCTGCACCACCATTCCATTTGAATGTGTAAGTTCTTCTGATGGATTAAATTCGCAAGTAAATGTCTCATTATCACTTGGATATGCGCTACTTAAACCAAATACCTTAAGGAAAGGAGGAATTTCTTTAAAATTTTTAGAAATATCCTCAGTTGAATTAGACATAATAATTACCAATTGGCGGAGGGAGTGGGATTCGAACCCACGGTGCCGATGAAGGCACGACGGTTTTCAAGACCGTTACAATAAACCAGACTCTGCCATCCCTCCGATTAGTGAACCGCTATTTTAAAGGGTTTGTGGGAAATTACAATTACTTTAATAACCCCCCAAAATCCTCTATCTGTAAAAAATACGTACCGAGTTATTTACTCTGACTAAAAATTTTTCCTGCTAACATAAAATCTTCTTTGGTGTCGATTTCAGTCCATCTCAGTCCTGAGATATCTAATGCATAAAAAGGGACATCTTTTTCAATAAGTCTTTCATAAGCTGCTTCATAATATTCCTGATGATATTGCTCATCTTTCATCATTAGTTCCAAATCATTAAATAAAGTATGAGCTGTTTCACCGCTGATCTTTTCGATACCTATTGATTCACCAATCGCATCTAAAGGATTAGATAAAAAGAAAAAAAGAAAGGTAAGACGCTAAAGGAAAAAAGAGCTGAGAAAAAAGAAAAAAAGAATAAATAGGGTTAATTTATTTTTATACTTTAGGGGTATAAAAAAATATTAATTCTTTTTTCTTTTTAGTTCCAACATAAAGACCGACAAATTGGTCAAATATTTATTTTTTACAACTCTAATATTTCAATAGGGCCGATATTTAAATTTCTTATGCCTTCTTCAATTTTTGATAAGTCACCAACAATCACCCAAGTCCAAGAATTAGGGTCGATATATTCCTTGGCTGCTGTCCTAACCTCATCAAGTGTTACAGAATTTCTTTTATCAGCTAAGGTGTTTAAATAATTGAAATCTCTTTCATTTAAAACAATATCTTCAATTCCACCCATCAATGCACCAAGTGTTTCATATTGTCCAGGTAATCTAAGGGTTCTTGCACGCTTGATCTTATCTAACTCTTCAGCAGTTACAGGAGATAAGGTAAGATAATTATTATATTCTTTTAGGATTTCCTGAATTGAATCTATTGTTTTATCTGTTTGAACCGGGGCTCTGACAACCATAAGTCTTTGTCCTTTAGAGCTAGTTATTCCAGCTCTTGCTCCATAAGACCAGCTCTTATCCTCTCTAAGATTCATATTTAATCTAGATGTAAAACTTCCTGCAATTGCATAGTTTGCATAATCAATAACAATATCGTCACTTGAGTTCGTTGGAGGTAATAATTGACCTGCAGTTATATACGATTGAATTGCACCTGGTTTATTTATAAGAAAAATTCTAGGACTAGTCTGTTTATATACATCTTTTAAGTCAAATGTAAGTGAGTCTTCTGCTGAACTCCAGTCAGAGAATTTCTTATCAAGGGTATTAATAGCCTCACTTAGTGAAATATCGCCAACAACAATGAATGATGCATTTTTTGGATTAGTTAGTTTTTTATGCATGCTTAAAAGATTATCTCTAGTTAAATTTAATATAGATTCTTTATTACCCATGCTTGATGGATTTCCATATGGATGGTTTTTTCCATAGATAAGTGGTCTTATCGACATTGCTGCCATAGAGGATGGATTGTTTAAACTTTGATCTATCCTAGCTAACCATTGATTTTTGACTCTATCTATTTCTGACTCTTTAAAAACTGGGTTTAATAAAGCTTCTTTAAATAAATCTAAAGTTTTATCTAAATTTATTTTTAAAGATGAAAGTGTTCCATATGTTGTGTCTAATGATGAACCAAAACCAACGCCTGAGCCTAAACTGTTTAAAATTTCATTAAATTCTAATGCATCATATTTTATAGTGCCCTCATCCATCATGCTCATTGTAAAATTGACATAACCTCTTTCATTAAGGTTTTCAATTGCATATCCGCCATCAAACATAACTTGCATCTGGACTAAAGGAAGATCGTTTCTCTCAAGAACATAGACTTGCGAGCCGTTAGCAAGATTGCCAACTTTAATCTCTGGAAATGAAAAGGTTATTTTGTCCGTAGGATAAGGTATGCCTTTTGACCTATCAATTTGCGATTCTGTAATACTAGTTTTAGCACTTGGCACAATAGTTAAAACATAATCACCATTTGATAACCACTCTCTTGCTATATCCCTAACTTCAAATTTAGACATTTTCATATATCTTTCATAATCTGTCTTATAGAATCCAGGGTCTCCATAAAAAGTTTCATAAGTTGCCAATATATCTGACTTACCTCCAAAACCTCCAATTCTTTGCAGGCCATTGATTAAGCTAGAAACGGTAGAGGTTTTTGCACTATCAAGAGCCTTTTTATCTGGGCCTACTTGAAGATACTTCTTTAAAGTTGAATCGATAACTTTTTCAACCTCCTCAACAGTAGATGTATTAGAAACGTCAGCAGAAATAATAAATAAACCACCTATCTCCCGGCCATAGTAATAAGCTGAAACGCTAGTAGCTAATGGATTAAGATACACAAGGTTTTGATAGAGTGGACTATTCTTGCTTCCAGAAATAGTTGATGCAACTAGCTCAAGAGCAGAGCTTTCTATTGTCCCTGATTCTGGCACATTCCAAACCTTCATAATTCTTGTTTGTGGAACATTATCAAAAATAATCTCTCTTTTCGTATTAGTTCTTTTAGCTATCCATTTTTTCGGTTTTGCTAAATTTGGTCCTGCAGGAATATCACCAAAGTATTTATTTACTAAAACTTTAGCTGTCTCTAAATCAATATCACCAGCTAAAACCAATACAGCATTATTAGGACCATAGTAATTCTTAAACCATTCTTGAACATCATTCATAGTAGCTGCATTTAAGTCATCCATTGAACCAATAACAGACCATGAATAAGGATGTCCTTCTGGATAAGCTGATTTTGAAATGGTATTCCATGTCATTCCATAAGGTTGATTTTCTCCTTGTCTCTTTTCATTTTGAACAACGCCCCTTTGCTCATCTAATTTACCTTGATCTATAACGCCTAGAATATGTCCCATTCGCTCTGACTCCATCCACAGGGCTAAATCTATTGCATTCGTTGGTACATTTTGAAAATAATTAGTTCTATCATTGCTGGTTGTTCCATTCTGATCAGTTGCGCCTATTTTTTCAAAAGGCTCAAAATATTCATTATTGTAATTTTCTGTTCCATTAAACATGAGGTGCTCAAACAAGTGGGCAAAACCAGTTTTACCTACTTTTTCATTTTTTGAACCAACGTGATACCAAATATTTACTGCAACCATGGGCACTTTTCTATCCTCATGAACCACGACTGTTAATCCATTTTCAAGTACAAATTTTTTATATTTAATTTCAGGCAGAGGCAGCTCTGCAGAAGATATGGTTTGTGATATTAAAATTAATAAAAATGAATGTAGAAATACTTTTTTCATATAAGCCTCAATAGATTAAATATTATCGTGTTTACAAATTATATCACTAGCCTTCCATTCCCAAATATTTGGCAACAAACCGTGAACAATTAATATAAATGCCACTTTCCATGCATGAAAAAGATGTGTGAAATAACCCATGCCAATGGTTTTTAGGTGATTCATATTACTCCCCCTTTTATCTTGTTATGAATAAATCATATTAATTAATTTATTCTTACACAAGATATGTAAATTAACTATAAGCTAATTTAATAACTGATATAAATATTGCTATGACTATGCACATATAGACAAGCCAGCTAATCCAATTATTCATTATTTTTTAATAGAAGAGTAATACCAAGAGCAGCTGGCCAGGCAGCCAATAATATTTCACTAATATATATATCGTTATATCCAGTTCCATAAACATAAATCGCGATAAGATTAAAAATAGCCGCACCAAAGTAAATTATTGCAACAGAGAAGAACCACGCAGAGTTTAGGGTTATGGCACCTAAAAGTGAGAATACACATGTAGCAAAGAAGAATGACGTAAAATCTCTGATAAGTGCATTCTGACCCTCATTAGATAACTCTTGTAAGACAAATCCGAATCCGGAAGCAGCATTTGATGGTGTAAAAATCCAATCTAATACTGCACCAAGAAGAACATAAGAATAAAGAATCCCTAAATATCTAATAATAAATGTATAGTTTTTTTCCTTAGAAATAAGCCAATAATAAAAATAACCTCCAATAAAACCAGCTAGCCAGTGTAAACCCTTACCTAGTATTGTTCTGTTACCACCCAATAATTCTGTCTTAAATAACAACTCAACCATAAGAAATACAGCCAAACCAATAGCAACAGATCCAGCTATTGCATAAAGATATTTTCCGCCTAAGTCAGTAAATCTAGATATTAAGCCTGCAACACTAAAAGCTATTGCAAAACCTATAATAACAACACCATATAAAACTATGCCTAATCTTTGAAAATCAAAGAGGAGAACCTCCAGAGACGAGCTTATGTTCACAGGCATATCTACTGAAGATAGCCATATGAGATTAGAGACAGATGATATTGGTGTAATCAACATAACAGTAAATAGAGCTGCTGATAAAACAGCAAATGGATATTTAGCTATTTTCATAATTATTTAGGTAATACTTTAATTAGTTTCCCATTCGGACCATCAGTTAATAAATAAATGAGGCCACTTGGAGAATCCTGAATATTTCTTAGTCTTGAGTTCAGGTCACCAAACAATGATTCTTGGGTATATGAATTATTATTAAAAATAATTTTTTTGACATCCTTTGAAACTAATGCCGTGACTAAAAAGCTATTTGTTAATTCTGGATAAAAGTCTTTTTCATAAAAGATCATATCTGATGGAGCAATAGAAGGTGTCCAGTATAACAATGGTTGTTCCATACCCTCTTTCTCTGTAAAGGGGCTAATAACGGCTCCAGAGTAATCTATGCCATAGGTAATTGCTGGCCATCCATAATTCAATGAAGGTTGAATTAAGTTCATTTCATCACCACCTCTTGGCCCGTGCTCATGTTCATAAATATCACCTGAAGATGTAATTACAAGACCTTGCATATTTCTGTGTCCATAAGAATAAATGTCTTCTAATGCACCCTCCTTACCTACAAAAGGATTATCTTCTGGTATAGAGCCATCTACATTAATTCTTACAATCTTACCAAAATGATTATCTAACTTTTGGGCCTTTTCCCTATGATCAAAACCATCGCCGCTTGACAATAAAAGTGTTCCGTCTTTCATAAAGGCCATTTTTGCACCTAAATGAACAGCCGTTCTTCTTGGAGCTATTGCCTCAAAAATAATTTTTTTATTCACTAGAGAGTTGTCTTGTAATTCAGCAGACATTAAAAAAAGAGTAGATTTGTTATTAGTATTTTTTGCAGAATAGCTTAAATAAATTTTATTATTAGAATTAAAATTAGGATCTAAAATAACTTCGGACAAACCACCTTGACTCACATATTGAACATCTGGAATATTTGTTATTTCGGTAATAGATTTATCTAATAATGATGCAATCTTAAGCTTGCCTGACATTTCGGTATATAAAATCTTATCTTCACTTAGAAAAACAAAACTCCAAGCATCATCTAAATCATCTAAGACTGTTTCATATTGATAGCTTGAATATGAAAAAATAGAAAAAATTAAAATGAAAATAGATTTGTATAGTTTCATGGCCCCCTCTTTATTAATAAATCTTCTTAAAGATAACATAATTATGATTAATTAATCTTAATAACCTATGAATAATCTAATGAAAATAACTGGTAGCAGAAGTGATAAAAATAATAGCAAAAGAAATTTCCATTTAGTCATAATAAACTTTATAAATTAATTAACTAGATAATAACAATAAGCAAATAAAAATTATATTTATATTTCTATGAGGCTTTTGAATTGATAAGATTATATCTATGAGTGATATATCGTTTGTCTTTTTTGCTGTTGCATGGGGTGCAGTAATTGGGATATATATAAACCATACAAACTTGCATGAAAAAAGATTTAAAATTTGGATGATAGCTATTCTAATTATTAGTCTTTTTGGTACTCTGCTTACATATTAGATCATAAGCACTTAGAATATCATTTTATATGGACTACACGACATACTTAATTGGCAATCTTATATTTATAGCTTTGTTGTATTGGGTTGTAAAAAATAAAAATAACTAAAATGTCTTCAATATTTATCTATTCAATCATATTCTTATTTATAGCTGCAATTATGTGGTCTTTTGAAGGTAGCAAATTTACAGATCACGGTAATAATATGAGCATGCTTCTATTTTTTAAATTTAGTAAGTGGTTCTTTGTAATACTTTCTTTTGTAATACCAATAGCTACTTAAATAAGTTCTAAGATTTTGTAAGACTCTTATTGGGATCATAAAAAGGTTTTTTAACTATTTTGCAATCAAGTATCATTGTTCCATTATCTATCTGAAGCTCTTCACCAATATCGGAATATTTAATATCAACCATTGCAAGACCAATGTTTTGCTTTAATCTTGGTGAATAAACTGCTGATGTTACCTTTCCAATAACAGCGCCATTTTTAATTACATCCCAAAACCTTGTATTAGGACCAGGCATTGGATTATCTTCTATAATAATTCCAACTTGCTTCCTAGATAAACCTTGATTAGATATATTGATTAAGGCATCTTTACCAATGAAGTTAAAATCTTGATCTAGATTAATAAATTTATCCATACCAAGCTCTAAAGGGTTGGTATTAATAGTCATATCAGCATGATAGGAAAGCATGCCTCCCTCAATTCTTCTAATGGTAGATGTATGACCTGGTTTTAAGCCCATTGGGTGGCCAATATCCATAATAGTATTATATAAATCATTACCATAAATGGAATCTGTTAAAAAAATCTCATAACCAAGCTCACTTGACCAACCCGTTCTTGAAATAATTAATTCAACTCCGTTATGAGTAAATTTTTTAAACCAATAGTATTTTAGATCTAATATTTCATCACCAAATATCTTAACCATAATATCTCTAGATTTAGGTCCTTGAAGTTGAAGTGGAGAAACATCTGGTTCTGATATTTCTACATCGTAATCTGAATTTGCTGCTAAACCCTGAGCCCAAAACAAAATATCACTATCTGCTAGAGAAAACCAATAAATATCCTCTTCAACACGCAGTAGTATTGGATCGTTTAGAACACCACCATGTTGATTGGTTAATATAACGTATTTACACTGTCCAACTTGCATAGAAGATAGATCTCTAGGCGTCATCATCTGAACAAATTTTGATGCGTCTGGACCTTTGATTTGCACCTGTCTTTCAACTGCAACATCACAAAGAATGGCTTCATTAATTAAATTCCAAAAATTTTGTTCAGGATCTCCAAAATCTCTAGGGATATACATATGATTGTAAACAGAGAAATCTTTGGCACCCCATTTAATAGTTGCATCAAAAAATGGGCTTTTTCTTATTTGAGTACCAAACCCAAAGTCATTTTTATTGCTCATTAACTCCCCTCAATAAATACTGAATATCATAAAGTTAATACTCTTTTAAATATTATTCAATCATTATTTATGATGTTAATATTGCAACATGAAATTTTATATATATGTTTTATCTCTCCTTTTTAGCTTAAATACTTTTGCGGAGTTTGATGAGAAATGTTCTATTCTTATAACTAAAAGATTGCAGACAAGTGAAGATGCATATAAGGATGCTATAAATAAAATAAATCAATGCAATAAATATGATATTTTATCTGTAACAAGTTTTCTTGAAGAACCAATAAGCAAGGTATATATAACTGATTTAATACAAACTTTTTGTATGTTTGATCGTCAAATCATTACATTGATTGATGTTAATACAAGCAATATGAGCTGTGTTCACAGAGGTCAAGCTCGTATTGAAAGAAAATTTAATGTAATTCAATAATTATTGTTACGTAGAGTTAACAATAAGTTTCAAGTCCTTAATATAAAAGTCTTATAAATTCAGTTTAATATACATCGAAAGTACTCCAAGATGCATAATCAATACTTTCATTGGTAGCAGGCTACCCCCTGAGCCTGCTACCAAAATTAATTAGATATATAAATTACAACCCATACAAACTAAAACAACTATTGATGGTAGCCAAATAATAGGTCTTATCATTTTGTATTTATAAAGATTGAACATAGCGCCAAGTAGATAAGCAATTCTTAAAACAAACCAAATTTGAGCAAGCATCAAGTTATCTACATCCAAAATAACAGACAAAATAGCAAAAACAAAGAAAATCGGAAGTGACTGTCTTAGATTGTCAGAAGCAAGAACCATTCTTGATGACAATGAGGTTAAGTTTGAAGTATCTCCATCTGTATAGGTCCATTCAAGAAAAGGAACCTTGTGTAAAGAAAAACTCATTTTAAAAAATAAATGAAGGATATAGAACATACCCACGCATATAATTAAATTTACCATAATAATCTCCATATTAGATTGTTTATCATACAACTAATTTTATGAATATATTCAACTAAAAAGCAACTAAGACTCGATAAGTGCTATATCTTCAGGATGAAGAAGATCTGAATCTAATATATTAGTAAAGGGCTTTAGATGTTTTGCGTATGGCTTCCATCTGCCCATTCCTTTTTTATTAATTGGTTGTCTAACCTGTTCTGAACTAGCGGTTCTAACCGATCTTTCAGTTTCATGAAATGAAATACAGGATTCTTCAAATGGAACCTCAATATATTCTAATATTCTCCTAACTTGGCCATCTAGGTCATTAATTACATCTTCATTATTAACCCTTAGCACCTTATTTGGTAACACACTATCCCAATGATTCATTAGTTTTACGTAACTATTATAATAACTTGCAGCTTCTTCTAATCCATAAGTAAATTCTTGGCCTTGAGCAAATAATTGTTTGAACATACTAAAGCAACAATCTAGGGGATAACGTCTAGCATCAATTATTTTTGCATTAGGTAGAATTAAATGTATTAAGCCTATATGTCTAAAGTTATTAGGCATCTTATCTACAAACATTGGTGCACCATCTCTATGCATCATAGTTTCATCAATAAATGATTTACCCATTTCATAACGTTGTTCGGGAGTGAAACTAGACATAATTTTTGGATACTTACCTGATTTACCGTAAATATCATCTCCTCTTAAGCTTTGAGCTAATGAAAGTATATTTGGTAACTCAAGAGTTCCATCAATCATTGAGTGTGAAGCTAGAATCTGTTCAATTAATGTTGATCCAGACCTAGGTAAACCAAGGATAAAAATTGGGTCCCTGGTATCATTACCGCCCTCTCCCAAAGATTTAAAAAAATCTATATCACATACATCTATTTGTGATTGTAGCTCATTGTCCATTCTTTCAATAGAATATTTGCTTTGTTCTCTTTTAATCTCATTACCTTTATTTAAATGATAAAAGGCTTCATTAAATTCACCTTTTGATTCAAGAGCTTGGGATAATGCAAAATGAAAATAAACTTTTTCCTTCAATGACAAATCTATTCTATTTAACTGACTATCAATTATCTCTATCTCATCGTCACTAAATGTATATGTTTTGAGGTTTGATAATGAGAAAAAAGCTTCACCGTGATCTGGTTTAATTTGATAAGCAGATTTATAGCTTTCAATAGCTTCAGCAGTTTTACCAAGAGTTTTTTGAGCATGACCTCTTGATGTAAAAGAGCTAAAATTATATGGATTTATTTTAATTAAATCATTAAATAAATCGACCGCTTTTTCATGTTCTCCGTTCTGCATAAGCTCACTTCCTTTTTGAGCTTGGTAAGTAATATTGTTAGGAAACTGTTCACATAGAATATTTACCTGTTTCATGGTTTCAGAAAATTTTTGTTTTTTTCTTAAAACCATTGCATATTTCATTCTTAACTCACCGTCATTTGGTTTAAAATCCACAGCTTTCTTAAGCAAAGTTTCGGCATCATCAAAATAACCAAGTCTATTAGCAATTTCAGCTAACTGTGACATTGCATATGTATGAGTGGGATTTTTCTTTAGGAATTCTCTGCATCTTTTTTCTGCTATACCAAGCCTTCCTTCATTCATAATTTGATCTATATATAGCAGGGTTGGTGGTAAGGATTTAAATTTATTAATTTGTTCTAATGCGTGACCAGAGGCTGCCTTGTTATTTTGTTTAACAAAGTATTCATTTAATGAGTTCCATGAAGCTATTAATGCAGGATTTAGTTCGCATGCTTGCCTATAACTAGAAATAGCCTTTTCATCATTGTTTATTGTCTTATTTAAATGTCCAAGTTCCTGATATGCTCTAGCCATATCAGGAGCATTAACTAATAATCGTTCAAGATAATCATTAGCCTCTTTAAATTTTTTAAGGTATCTGCATGAAACAGCTGATAAATATAATGCATCAATATTATCAGGGTAATCAGACAAACTTATTTCTAAAAGATGTAAAGCGTCAGCAAAACGATTTTCTTTAACAGCCTGGGTTGCCTCTTGAAGGTCTACAACAAGACTTGAATCGTTTGAATTATAGTTACTATCAGACATACATATAAAGTATTTTTTATTATTATAAATAAAAAAGGGAGTCAAAACTCCCTTTTAATTTTATTAGATACTAGAGATTAAAAACTTCTTTTATATCTCAGACCTAATGTTCTAGGTTTAATTACAGATATTCTCTGCCTATCAAAGACAAAGGTATTGCTTATTTGAGCTCTTTGATCTGTAATATTATCTACATAAAGCTCTGCTGACCAATCATCATTACTCATTCCATACCTGAAATTAATAAAATGATGGCTGCTTTGTACAGCTTTATTCGGCTCCATAATATCAGAGAAGCTCTTCTCAGATCTAGCAGCTTGGATTTGTAAATGTCCGGTGTTACCAGATGACATTCCCCATTCTTTTCTTACAGCCAAGTTTGCTTGGAAACCTGGTGCAAAAGCTAGATCAGCTCCAACAACTACATCAGCTGTAGGAACTAAGCTCTTCGTAATTTCTGTATCTAAAGATGAGAAAGCGCCTGATACTACCAATCCATTTCTATTGGTGTAATAAACAAAGTCTCCTTCAATACCACTAATCTCAGCATCAGCTGCATTGTCAGAGAAGAACAAGTTAACGATGCTTGGGTCGAAAACAGTACTTTGTAAGCCGCTTACATCAACCATAAAGGCACTACCATTAAATCTTAGCTGACCATCTCTCAGGACGGTTTTCCAACCAAATTCATAGTTAGTAACTTCATCGGTATCAACTTCAGCTTTAACACTATATGTTCCGTCTGGATTTGATGCTCCAACTGGACGGTTAAGTAAACCTGGTCTAAAACCTTCAGACCATGTTACGTAGTACATAACATCTTCACTAGGATTCCAGGATAAAGTAGCTTTACCTATAACACCATCAGTTTCAGCTTTATCTGGATAACCGTTAGGATTACCAGGAGCATATTGAGTTGATAGGTTAGCACCACAACATGTCGATTCAGTAGCAGCGTTGAAGTTATAGAATGATGAATTAGCACTACCCTCTAAGTCAACGGCTATATCATACCATCTAGCACCTACTGTTAGTTCCATGGTATCTGAAAGATCAACGTTAACCTCACCGAAGAAACCTTTTTGTTCATCAGTACGTTTAATATCATTCCAGAAAATTACTGGAGCGGTATAAGGTCCAGGTACGGAATACCAACCAGCACCTGTGTTTCCACCGGTTGTCCCTGATTGAGGATTAGTATGAGGATAATTCATTGCCCATCCTGGCACACCATTCCAACCAAGGTTGAATTGCGAGCCGGGATAAGTGAAGAAATTAAGCTCTGTAAGAACAAGATCACTAAAGAAAGCACCAGCTGTAACTGTCATAGTGTCACTAATTGGAGCATTTACTCTAAATTCATGTGTTGTTACTTCTGTATTAGTTAATGAATCAACATATAAGTTTGGAGCTTGACATGTACCAGCTGGACCTGCGGCACCAGGATATGTTACTGATCCATCACAAATATAGTATGGAAGATACTGACCAACAAATAGATAATCAGTATAGTCAACTATCTGATCGGTTACTCTGTCTGTGTATGCTCCAGCATAAACAACTTCAAGATCTCCAATGGAGCCCTCAAGAGTAACACTCATATTATCAAACTCATCATTAATGGTATCTTCTGAGTATCTTTGAATCTCTAGATCATCTAATGTTGGGTCAACAAAAAATACACCGTCTGAATCAATAGATTGTTGAGCAATAGTTACATTCGCATTCCAGTTATCATTGATTTCATGAGCAATACTAGCTCTAAAACCTTCATAATTTACAGGGTTTGCATTTTCTTTCTCGATTGCATTTGCATTAATAAGATTCACATTACTTAAATTAGCTCCAGCCTGGAAACCAGCTCTTGATGAAGCTACAGGTAAACCATTTTGTCTAACTGTTCCAGCACTTCTAAATCTAGCTGATTCAGAAGCATTAAGTGTTCCAGCAACTTGATCTATATAACCACCTCTTTTATCTCTGTATGCAACAAATCTTAAAGCTGAAGATGAGCCTAATGGTACATTTGATACAAATTCAAATTTTCCACCATTGTCACCACCTGAAGTAAATCTTGATTCTACCTCAAGGCTACTTGATTGTTCGCCTATTACTGGTTTGTTAGTAATCATTCTAACAACACCAGCTTGTGAGCTAGCTCCAAAGAGTGTTCCTTGTGGTCCTGAAAGTACTTCAATACGTGCTATATCAGCAGCATAAACATCTAAATTTCTACCCGGCTGAGCTAAAGGTTGCTCATCAAGATAAAATGAAACATTAGGTGTTAAACCAGCAACACCAGCTGTTGTTAAGTTTGGTGTAGTAGAAGCAAGGCCTCGAATATAAATAGTACTTTGGCCTGGTCCAGATCCACCTGCAGTTACACCAGGTAATTGCAATAGGTAATCTTCAAACACATTAATACCTCTCTCTTCTAACGTCTCTTCTCTAAGCGCAGAAACAGAAACTGGAACGTCTTGCAGACTTTCAGCTTTTTTCCTGGCAGTAACAACAATCTCTTCAACTGTTGCTTGGCTTTGACCCGCTACAAGACCGCTGAAAGCAGCAGTATTGATTAGAGCAAGTGCAGATAAAGAAGGGAGAATTTTAGTTTGTATCTTTTTATTCAACATCATAAAGTTTTCCTTTAATTAATAAAGTTATAGAATTGCCAAATAAACAAAGACCTGGTTTCCCCCAGTTTTTCCCCCAGAAGAAGTTTAGCTTTATTTATAGACCAGCAATTTCATTAAATCGGTCTTAACTTATGATAACAGCTAAAATTTAGTATGCAAATTTTTTTTGATAGGAACTTATAAGCATATAAAGTTAATCTATAGAAAATTGTCTTTATTTATGTTTCACTAATTAAGTAAATTAAATCAATTCTTAACTTAAAATGAATAAACTAAACAAGCCCAGATTTATTATTTCAGCAATTCTTTTAATCTCTATAACTTTTTTAGTGTTTAATAATCTTGAGGCATCGTCAATATTTTTTAGCTCAACTCAGCTAGCTATTTCAGAATATTTGGGTTGGTTTATTATTCTAGCAGCCAATGGTTTTTTAATTTTCTCTATATCTCTTATCTTTACAAGATATAAGAATATAAAGTTAGGAGGTAGAGATGCTAAACCCTCATACACATACACTAACTGGATTGCGATGCTGTTTAGTGCAGGTTTAGGAATAGGTCTTCTGTTCTATGGAGTTGCAGAACCTATTGGTAATTTAAATGATTACCCTGAGATGTTAGATAACAATATTTCACACAATGCAGGAAAGGCTCTAAGTTTAACCAATCTGCATTGGGGCCTTCATGGCTGGGCAGTATATGCATCCTTAGGACTTTGTTTTGCATTTGCATCCTATAACAAAAATAAAGCTTTTAGAGTAAGTTCGCTTTTAGGAGAATCCGTAGAAAATAATAAACCCTTAGCTGCAATAATAGATATTATTGCTATTCTGACTACTGTAATTGGTATTGCTACATCTTTAGGCTTTGGCGCTTCGCAGATAAATAGCGGTTTAGATTTTGTTTTTAATATCAAACTTAATGAATTTATAATAATTAGTCTTATAACTTTATTAGGATTGATTAGTGTATGTCTTGGTCTTGATTCGGGTATTAAGCGTCTCTCTCAGATTAATATGATTATAGCTGTGCTTCTGGTTCTGACAGTTTTAATATTAGGCCCTACTATTTTTATTTTAAACGCTATGGTTCAGAATGCTGGAGCTTATCTTAATCAAATTATTCAATTATCAACTTGGACTGAAGCATATAATGATTCTGTGTATCAAAACGGCTATACCCTTTTTTATTTTACTTGGTGGTTTGCATGGGCTCCATTTGTATCTCTATTTATAGCAAGAATATCTTATGGAAGAACTATAAAAGAATTTGTTATTGGTGTTTTGTTGGTTCCATCACTTATTGTCTTTATATGGATGGGTGTATTTGGTAATTCAGCCATATATCAGGTTCTTAATAACATTGGAGATATTTCAGGAGCCGTTAGCCAAAATGCAAGCACTGCTCTTTTTGTTTTATATGATTCTATGTCCTTTTCAATTGGCTTATCTATTGCATCATTAATATTAATAGTGACGTTCTTTGTTACCTCTTCTGACTCAGGTGCATTGGTAGCATCAATGCTGTCATCACGAAAAGGTGCTGAAATTGATGGAGATTCACCACTTCTATCTAGAATTACATGGGCAATACTTTTAGGCGTAGTTGCTGCAGTACTTTTAGCTGCTGGTGGACTAGGGGCCTTGCAAACAGCAGTGGTTATATTTGGTGTTCCATTCTCAATTATTACAATATTTGCATGCAGGGAGCTTTATAGATCTTTGGAAAGTGAATTAGATAACTAACTCAGATCATCATCTAGCTCATTTAGTTCGTCCTCTGACATTTCATCTTCAAATATGAGTGAATCATTCTCATCATTACTTTTAAATCGCTTGCTGATTAGCAATGCTGCAACTATTAAAATTAGAATTAATCCAATTTGATATAACATATTATGTTCCTTTATATTGTTTTCTAATTTATTCTATCCTCTTTACAATAAGATAACTATTTATGGATGCTTTAGATAATATTTTGAACAGAGTTTCTGCTCGATTATTAAAATCCCCTCATCCGTCTCATATTGAAATGGAAAAAGTTTATAAGGCAGCTTTAAGAGCACCTGATCATGCTTGGTTACGACCAAGTAGCTTTATTGAGGTAGTTGGAAGTGGTTTAGATAAACTATCAGAGATATTTTCAGAATTTGGAGAAACTCTTCCTGATATAACCGATGAAATAAAAGAGAAATATAGAATGGCTCCATACAGAGCTCCAATGATTATTATTTTAGTTAATACATACAAAAAACATCCAAAAGTACCAATAATAGAGCAAAAATTATCAACTGCAGCCAGTGCGCAAAATATACTTTTATCTCTAAATGCACTTGGATATTCAGCAATATGGAGAACGGGTAAATTTGCTTTTAACCCATTTATATCATCAAAACTAGGTTTGAATGATAACCAAGAAATATTAGGATATCTTTATGTAGGAACATCTGATGGAGAAAATAAAAAGATACCTAGTTTAGAAATAAGCAGTTTTGTAAAAAAGCTTTAATTATCTAAACTTATAAAGAAAAGCTGAAGTAAAAGCTATACAAGCAAAAATTATTTCTGCTATCAGAGATGAATATGTAATTGGAGCCTCATGCAATTGAGAGGCAACAATGCTAATTATTGCAATGATTGAGAAAATAATTCCTGAAGAAAAAACCCATTGAAATTGTTTAGTGGCAATTGATAAAAAACAAAAAATTGCTGTACTTGCAAATATAGATGTAAAGTCTCTAATTTGAGTATTTCTGCCAGAGCCTTCTAATAAAACCATTCCTAGTGAATTTGCTGAGTCTTCAGGTAGAAAAATCCAACGAATGGCTATGATAGTAAGAACAAGCCCAAGTATGCCAGAAAGTATATTTGCTAATTTCATAAATCTACTCTTATAGTTTCGTTAATATTGCTGTGTTCGATTATATCATTACGAAATGATACAAGGTGACATGTCGTTTTATTACCAAAACTAACATTATATTTTGGCACATCATCTACTAGATGCAATGCTGCATAACCTTCAATTGCATAGCAAGTTGAAATCTCATTAGATTCTAAAATCCTTTTAACATAAGGTATTCTTTCTGGCTCTTCATCATAATGCGGGCAACAGACACCTTTAACAAAACCTAAACATTTAAGTGTAGCCTGATAGTCTTTCCAAGAATCAGTTATGCCTTTTTCAAACCAACATATAGCACCTGCGCTAACACCACTCATAATAATATTTTTTCTGTAAGCTTCTTCTAATATTTTATCTAAACCCCACTCTCTCCAAACAGCCAGCATACTTTTAGTGTTACCCCCACCTACATAAATAATATCTTGATTAAGTAGGTGACTCTTTAGATCGATAGTGCGTTTAAATAAATCAATATGAGATGTTATACAACCTAATGAATCAAAAGCTTTATAAAAATTATCAATATAAGATTGATCATCCCCAGTAGCTGTTGGGATAAAACATATTTTAGGATTGTCTTTTGCTGATTGAGACTTTATATATTTTTCAATTTTTAAATCTTTAATAACGCGTCCGAATCCACCCCCTCCAATTGCTATGATTTGTCTCATAAAGTTTCTACTATTTTTTTGATCTCTTTAATATGACTTGTTGATGTTCTACAACATCCACCAATTACATAAGCACCCTTCTCAATCCAGTCTAGTACAAACTTTTTATATTCAATGTGATTTATTGGCTGATGATTATGATAATGCCATTCTTCAGCATCACTAATAAATCCTTCTAGCTTGTTTTTTTTATAAATAGAGGAGTTGGCATAAATACCAAAATTCTTTTGTTTAATTAGTTTATCAATAGCTAGTGTTGCTGTGTCGGCATGGACACAGTTAACTAACTGACATTCTATATCTAAAGATAAAGCTTTAGTTATAGCATCTTCTAATAGCTCAGTACTCGGAAGTCTATTTAACTTATTACCTCTAGTAGTCCAACTAAGCCAAACCCTATCACAATACTCCTTAGCTGTAGATGCTGAAACAATTCCCTCATATATAGAGGCCATAGTTTCACAAATAATAATATCAACATCTTGTTTATAAATTTCACCTAAGGAGCTATAGAATTTTTTTAAAGTTTTTTCTTTGGCACTTAAGTCTGGTCTAAAAGTGACATGAATTGGTGGAAAGCAGCCAGCTATTTTTGTATCAGTGTTAGTTTTAATAATCGCCTCTTTGCATAACTCTAAGGATAGTTTTGCTAAGTCTTTATAATCAGGAGCTGAAGGTTCACGTTTTAGCAGTTCTGGTGTTGCTTGATAGTTTGAGGTAGTAATAATGTCAGCGCCTGCTTCGATATTATCAATATGTATCTGCTTAATAACTTCTGGATTATGAATTAAGGAATATGCTGACCAAATTGAGGTCTTATAGCTAGGTAGATATTCTCCACGATTTTCTAGCTCTGTTCCTAGGGCTGAATCTAATATTAGAGGCTTCATAAAATTTTATAACTAAATTATTTATTATACTTATTATTAAAGTCGATCAATCTTCTTTTCCACTTGTTGGTCAAAATCTTAAATTCATTAGGTCTCACAATAAATTCTTGAAATACTAGATCCCTATCAACCATTAATATTACAATTTGTTGAATATCTGAACCAAACATGACGTTATGTGCGTTGGCATATGCACAACCTTGTAAAAAATAATCCTCTATCCAGTCTCTTTTTTTTATTTTTTTTGCTGTTTTAAAATCAATTAAAGTAGGTATAGAATTATACTCTCCGATGCAGTCTGCTGTGCCTGCGTATAAATTGTCTAAAACAAGTCCCACTTCAAGCCCCCAAATCTCCGTAATATTTTTTAAGCCATCATTAATAAATTTATGTGCAATTTTTTTTGCAATGAATTCATTTTCAGTATTTTCAAATATATCCCACAAATCACCATTTAAATACTTTTCAATTGAGTCATGAACAGAAGAGCCAATATCGGTGCTTTGTTTAACTATTCTATCTGCCTCTGCATCACCTACCCTATTTCTCCATTGAGCAATTCCATCTTTAGACTTTGAGGTTGCAGACAAGACAGTTGTAACACTAGGTACAGGATTATTATTAGAATCTAAGTAATGACGGCCAATCTCTAGATCAACTCTTTCAAGTGAGGGATAAGTATATTTATTAAAATTTTTTTTAGTCATTAAGAATCTTTATATATGAATATTTTGATTTGAGGATATATAGTTTATTATAAATTATTATTAACACTGCTCCTTATTTATTCTAAATACTTTCATGCATATTCAACTCGACAACTATAAAATAAATATTCATGAAATTTCAAATATAAAAAATTCACGAGAAACTATTTGTTTTATCCCGGGTGCTGGAATGGACCATAGAACATCTCAGATGATTGGATTTGATGATATGAAAGAAGAATTTAATATAATTGCAATAGATCTTCCAGGTCATGGCTATACTACAGGACCGCAAATGAATACTATTGAGGATTATTCAGATTTTTGCTGTAAGGTTATTAAATCTCTTAATATAGAAGCACCAATCCTTATTGGTCATAGCATGGGAGGTTTGGTTGCTTTAGACTTATCAGTAAAAATTAAAAATTCAAAAACAATATTAATGAATACAGCATATCCATTAATGGTGGGTGGAATATTGTTAAACGATGCGAAAGGTAACTTAGACCAAGCTGCAGAGTTTTTAACCAAGTATGGAGTTTATAAACTGCCTGAAACCAAAATTAAATCATCAGGTTTTGGTGTGATGGGCTCAGGCTTTTATGGAAGATCAAAGGGAACAATAAAATCTCCATATGGAACAAAAAATATTGAAGCAGATCCAGATAGAGAAATAAAACTTTACCCTTTGAAGAGATTATTTAATCAATCACAAAAAGAGATATTATCTATAGACTTGAAAGCATGTTCAAAATATAAATTAACTAAAGATGCTATTAAAAATTTAACACAAATTAAATTTATATATGGCGCTAAAGATAAACTAGCAAGATTTAATAATGAATGTGAGTTATTACTTAATTTCGATATTAATAAAGACGTGTCTGTTATGGATGAAACGGGTCATTTTCCGTACTTTGAAAATAATAATGAATTAAATCATTTGCTCTTAAAACTAGTGAATGATTTTAATTAATTGTTTTTAAAGAAATTAATTATTTTTAAAAAACTTTCTTCTTTATTTATTTCAGTTAGAACTTCATGCCTAGAATCTTTAATTAAAGCCATGGAAACATTAGTAAATATTGAATTTAAAAAAAGATATAAATCTCTTACAAGCTTACCATTTCCCCCAACAGGATCTTTATCGCCAGATATTATAAATATTGGAACATTAAAAGAGATATTTTTGTAATATTTAAGAGAGAAAACCTTTTTAAAACCAGTTACTAAATCTTTCCAAAGGCCTATTGTTACAATAAAGCCGCAGTTTATATCATCAGTATAATCTTTAACACTATCGGTATCTGAGCTTATCCAATCATTAGGTGATTTGAAGGGTTTAAATAAGTTGTTATATCTTCTCATTGTTAATTTATCCATTAGTAAACTGTAGTGATGTTTACCTTTAAAAAAATAGATAAAATTGATTAAAATTGATTGGACTAAGATTGAAAAATTATCTAATTTAGCTGATCCACACATCACAAGACCATCAATTTTAATATTCTCTTGCACAGCAGATAAAGCTATCCATGATCCCATGCTATGTCCTAAAAGATAATGCTTGAGATTTGGATGATCAGTTTGAGCTTTCTGTATAACAGCAATCAAGTCTTGGGTGACGTGTTGCCAACCATTATTTTCTGCAAAAAAACCTTTTGGGTTATCTGTATTTATCCAAGAACCATGTCCGCGATGATTAGCGGCATATACATGATACCCCTCTTGATTAAATTTGCTAATTAACCATTTATATCTTCCAACATGTTCAGCCATGCCGTGACTAATATGAACTACACCATATATATTCATGTTAATAGAAAGAGATATATTTAGGTGTTTATTGGTATTAGCTAGATTTGTATTCATAAATTATAATATTTAAAGATTAAATTACTTTTACATTATGCACAACATTCACATCGCTGGAACAGGTATTTGGCATCCTGAACAGAAAGTTTCAAATGAAGAAATTGTAAATTCTTATAACTCATATGTGGATAACTATAATAGCGTTAATGAGGACAGTATAAAAGATGGCTCAGTTGCTGCGATGGAGCATTCGTCAGTAGAATTTATTGAAAAAGCATCAGGTATACAGTCAAGATATGTGATTGATAAAGAGGGAATACTTGATATTAATAGAATGATGCCACGCGTTCATAATGAACATGAGGATCGCTTATCTATACATGCAAAAGCTGGATTAGAAGCTGCAGTAAAAGCAATGGAACAAGCTAATGTAAGAGTATCGGATATAGACGCTGTTATTGTTGGAACATCACATGCTGCTAGAAATTATCCAGCAGTTGCAATTGAAATTCAAAATGAGCTTGGGATAAAAGGATATGCATACGATATGCTCGTTGGTTGTTCATCCACAACCTTCGCAATTAATAATGCATTTAGTGATATTGCATCAGGATTAGCAAATACAATCCTTGTTATAAATCCAGAAATTTCAACTCCATTCGTTAATTTTACACACAGAGATAAGCATTTTATTTTTGGTGATGGATGCGCAGCTTCAATCATTCAAAAAGATAGTACTTCAGAAAAAAGCTTCAAGATATTAGATAGAAAACTCTATACACAGTTTTCTAATAATATTCGAAGCAATTATAGTTATTTAAATAGAGCAGCAGTTGATAACAAACCAAATGATGAGCTTTTATTTCATCAAAATGGGAGAGGAGTCTTCAAAGAAGTATGTCCTCTTGTAGCTGAATTAATCTCAAGTCAACTTAAATCTAATGACATTGATCCAAAAAACATCTCAAAATTTTGGTTGCACCAAGCTAACGGAAAAATGATCAGACTAATAACATCTAAGATATTAGGCACAGATGATTTTAATCCAGAAATAGCACCCATGCCAATTAAAGAATATGGAAATCTGGCATCAGTTGGATCCTTGTTTGCATTCAATCTTAATAATGACCTAAATTCCGGACAAAAAGGGGTAATTTGTTCTTTTGGAGCAGGTTATTCAGTATGTTCAATAATTGTCGAAAAAAATTAAAATATCAGAGATATAAAAAAATAAAACTATTATAATATCGCCATGGGTGAATATGATGCAGTTTGGGTTTTCTTTTTTAGTGCAGTTTTTGTAGGATTCTATATTTTTATAGAAGCTAGACCAAAAGGCTCTACATTTTTAAAAGATGTCTCTGGAACTGTCTCTAGGTTTTTTAGAAAAAGATAGTTTGTTTTTAAATAATAAATATTCCATATTTCCTTTTGTTCTAACAGCTTTAATATTAGGCGGCCTCTCTTCATCTGATACTGCTAATGATTTGTGGTATTTAGAACTTAATAAATCAAACCTAAATCCACCCGGATATATATTTGGAATTGTTTGGCCTATTTTATATATTTTAATGTCTATTTCGGCCTTTAGGACATTTACAGAAACCAGAAATTTATTTTTAATTCAACTATTTTTTAATGCTATTTGGTCATGGTTGTTTTTTGCTTTTCATATGCCGTTGATTGCTCTTTTAAACATATGGATTCTTATTGCTTTAAATGTAAAGCTTATGATAGATATGATTAAACTAGATCGAATTTCAGGAATTCTTTTTATTCCCTATGTCATCTGGCTATTATTTGCCTCTTATTTGAATCTTTTTATTGTAATAAATAATTAAATAAAACAGCCTACTACTAGTCCTGTCATGCATGAGGCTAGAGTAGCAGCTACAAGTGCTTTAAAAGAAACGTTTATTAAATCATCCTTTCTTTCTGGCACCATAGCCCCTATTCCTGAAATTAATATGCCTACTGATGAAAAATTAGCAAATCCGCATAAACTATAGAAAGTAATTAATTTAGATCTGTCTGAAAGAGTGCCAGGTTCTAAATTGGCTAAAGCAGGATAAGCAACAAATTCATTAAGAGTTGTTTTAAGACCAAGAAGTTCCCCTGCTATGATAGCTTCATTCCATGGAATACCCATAAGCCATGTGATAGGAGCAAATAAATAACCTAACAATAACTCTATAGATAAATCTATACCAAAATATCCTCCAATTGATCCTAGAAAAGCATTAACTATATAAACTAAAGCGATTACAGCAATTAAAATTGTTCCAACGCTAACTGCTATATTTGAGCCCTGGGTTGTTCCGGTAGTAATAGCATCCATTGTACTGTTGTAGACTTTTGGTGCAGCCTCATCACTAGAATCTGTTATTTCATTTGAGGGTATCATTATATTTGCATACATAATTGCTGCAGGTATAGATAAAATTGATGCAGTTAAAAAATGTTGGATTAAATTTACGTTGGCAAATTGCACTTCCAATATACTTATTAAAGCAACCATTACAGAACCTGCAACTGTTGCCATGCCAGCAGTCATTAGAATAAGTAATTCTTTGTTAGAAAGTTTGTTTATGTAGGGTTTGATTAAAAGAGGTGCTTCTACCTGGCCTATAAAAACATTAGCTGCAGCACCCAATCCAACAGGACCCCCGATATTAAAAAGTTTCTGACAACCTTTAGAAATAATATTGACTATGAATGGCAAGATGCCCCAGTACCATAAGATCGCAGATATACATGACATTACAATAATGTACGGCAGAACCCCAAATGCAAAAGTTTCTAAAAGTGATCTGTATGGAGATGTATCTTCGGTCGGTGGATAACCAAAAACAAATCCAGCTCCCTCGATAGTGGCATTTTGAAGAATTGTTACCCCATTACCCAGGAGTTCAAAAAAATTAATAACTATAGGTAGTTTTAATAAAATTGCTGCTAGAAATAATTGAGAAATGATTCCATAAAAAACATATCTATAATTAATAATTTTATAATTATTTGAAAAGGGAATTGCGATTGCAACAAGACCTATAAAACCAATAAAAATATGAAGAATATTGAATGTTGTCATTAGATTAGTATAACTTAATAGCCTTTAATCTTTCATCTAAAAAGTCATGCGCAAGTACTCCCACATCATCTTCCTTATAGATAGATTTAAGAAGAGTGTCTGGTGAAGGATGTAAAAAAAATGGAATACTATATCTTGATTTAATTTCGTCAGTTTTGTATTTTACAACTCTGTGAGGAGTGCTTTTTAAAACCTTATCAGTTATTAATTGCATCATATCTCCAATATTACAAACTATATCCTCAAAAGATGAGCATACTGGAATCCATTTACCAGACTTATCTTTAACTTCTAGACCAGGCTCATTAGCACCTATTAATAAAGTAATTAAATTAATATCCGCATGCTCTCTTGCTCTGAACATATTTTCATTGTTTGATGGTGGATAATGAATTAATCGCAGTAATGAGTTTCCTTTTGATGTAGATTTATTGAAGTAATCAGATGGCAGATCTAGGGTTAGACTGATTGATTTTAAAAGAATAGAGCCAAGATTATTCATCTCAATAAAAAGTTTGTCAAATACCTCATTAAATTTATCAACCTCGGAGACTTGAATATTTTCCATAATTCTATGATCAAAAGTGTTATCAACTACAGGTCCATGATGCCAAAATTCTTTTAGATCTGGTACGGATTCACCTAAAGCAGTTTCTTTACCAAATGGTGTATAACCGCGTGCGCCTGCATTTTCTCTAAATGAATACTTATTCTTAATAGTTAAATCAAGGTTAAAAAATTTTTCTGAAAATTCATATGCCTTATGAAAAAGATCATGAGGTATATTATGTTCTGTAATAACAAAAAAACCATGATTTTTTAGTGCGCTAGAAAGTGAGTTAAGTGAATCACTATTATTGGATAAAAGATTTTTTAGTGATATTTTTGGTATTAAATTTTCCATACGTAATTTTAGCAAAAAAAAAGGCAGTAAAACTGCCTTTTTAATATTTATAGAAAAATTAGAATTTGTATGTAAATCCTAACTGCATTCTATATCTTGATGCATAGCTATCAAGAGTTCCTTTTCTGGTATCAACACCAGTAATAATAATTCTACCCTCAGAATCAAGTCCATTAGAATCTAAAATTCCTCTGGTTCCATAGCTTTGATAATAAACATGACCCTTATCTTCATTTATAAAGTTTAATACGTTTAGTAAATCAAAATAAATAACTAGCTTATGGTCTTCAATATTAAAATAGCTATTATTTACAGGAATCTCTTGAGCTATTCTTAAATCAAGGCCTCTAGTGTATGGAAGTTGTCCTGAATTAGCTTCAACATGCTGTCCTGGAGTTCCAATGCCTTCTAAAGCTGATAGAACTTCACCCTCACTTACATAAGGACCATAAACTACATTTGGATCATTGGCTGTAGGTACATACAATAAAGTGTTGTATTCACTATAACCATCATCAAACCCATCAAGCGTATAACTAAATCTCTTTCCAGAATATACCTTATAAAATAAAGAGAATTTAGTTGGAGCATTTTCAAATATGTTAGCTGTATAGTTAAGGCCGGCTACCAATCTATGTTCTATAGCCCATGGGGTTTTACCTACACCCACATTCATTCTATCAACAGCAGCCATATTTTCTAAATTAGATGAAAGCTGTGATGAAGTTGCAACCCATCCAGACTCAGCATTGGTATTTGTATAACTAGCAAAAACATCAAGACCGTTATCAAACTTTTTATCCATTGCTAAAGTTAAGGACTCTGAGCTTGTTCCTTCAGCATTTGTTACATAAAATGCCTGTTTGGTATTGTATGTGGTTACACCACTTTTACCCACTTGATCAACTGAAGCTGAAGCATCAGAAAAACCAATTCCGTCTTCAGGATTATCAATATTAATAGCTGCTTTAAGGTTGTAACCATTAGCAGTTGTTAATAATAATTCTAAATTGAACTTCCAAGTTGATGGTGTTTCATATGAAGGATCTATACCCTGAGCAGGACTTGTGGATGCAAATTCAGAATATGGAAAATCCTGATAGATTCTTTCAGGAGAGAAAAAACATGTTCTCTCAGCACCAGTTTCACAATAATCTAAACCCCATGAGGCTGTTCTTGAACCATACTGAACAACACCTGAGTTAGCAAATGGACTTGCCAACCATACATTCGGTACTCTTCCAGCAAAAAGACCATAACCGCCTTTTAACTGTGCTGAAACGATTCTATCATTATCAAAAATACTCATACCAGTTGCATCTAAATCAAAACCAAATCTAGGTTGAATTATGCTAGTACTAGCTATTGTGTCGTTCCTAAATCCAAGAAGTCCTGAGCCATATTCGTTATAAGCAGGACCAGCGTCCATTTCAAAATTATCATACCTCAGACCATAATTGATAGTTAAGATATCTGATAAGTAATATTTATCTTGAATATAGAATGTTTCAAATGTGCCACTAAATCCGGCCATAGCATAGTATGGATCTCCGGTTGCTGATTTATTAAATCTAAAAAACGATGGAATTCCATCATAATAATTTTGAACGCCTTCAAACTGATAGGCTCCATTTTCTCTAGAAATAAATAAGTTACCCAGTCTTTTATCAATGCTGTCATAACCCAAAGTAATTTCATGATCGCCCATTGTGTAAACAGCTTTAAGGTTTAGGATTTCATCAAAAGCAAACCCTTCATTAGCACTTCTATACTTATCAGGGCCAAGGAAGATATTTTCATTTGTTGAACCATTAAATGACCCATCAGCAGCAGATATCTTTATTCTAACTTCAGGCCAGTCTTCTCCACCTAAAGCATCTTGATCATTTGCCCACTCAACCTCGGAGTATTTAGCCTGAACATAAAGATTATCTGAAATATCTCCATAATATGCATAGGTATCTTTTTCGGTAGTTGCAGGATAATTATAGTAATGAGAACTAAATCTAATGTCATAGTTATAAGGTCTTACAGTATTATCTTCAGAAAAACTATAAACATATTCGACCCTATGATTATCATTAATGTACCAATCAAGTTTTAGTAATTCCTTATCAGCCATTTCTGGTGGTGGTAGGAATGAAGTTGTGCCTGGATCGTAGCCATATAAATCAATGGTTTTTTGTCTAATTTCATCTACCAATGCTTGAGTAGCAACTTTATATGTATATGGCTCAGCAGGTGATACAGATGTAAATTCTTCCTGGGAAACAAAGAAAAATAACTTATCTTTGATGATAGGTCCTCCTAAAACAAAACCTTTAGTTTCATCACTAAATTGGCTTGCTTTTTGTCCGTTAAGCTTACCTACATTGTCTTCGTCAGTGCTGAATTCATAATATGAGCCTTTAAATTCATTAGTACCAGATTTGGTAACAGCATTAATACTTGCACCAGTAAAGTTACCCTTTGATACATCGAATGGGCTGATATCTACTTGTATTTGTTCAATG
>Ga0209602_1000797_pt1 | contig 29382 bp, 17 predicted proteins | sample COGITO_mtgs_1205_3_FD_184810 | JGI IMG/M metagenome (GOLD analysis project Ga0209602, IMG submission 184810) | Pelagic marine microbial communities from North Sea - COGITO_mtgs_120524 (SPAdes) (version 2) | ecosystem: Environmental > Aquatic > Marine > Epipelagic ...
GATTTTTTTGAATCCAAGGGGTATGTCACATTTGATAAAGATGTTAAAGATCATATATCCACTTATTATCGTGCTCATCCAATTTCTTTAGGTGAATTTCAACATACAATGAGACTCAGTGTTGAGAGGTGTATGAAGAACGGTAGAAGTAACATTTCATTGGAAGACATAGAAGCTGTTTCAGGCTTTAAAAATTCAATCAGCAATCAATTGGAAGATATTTTTGCAACTTTCTCTAAGGAGAATCAGGACAATTGTCGGTTGGTGTTTCAACTTTTGGCAAGTGAATCTGACCGTGGATTTGAGTTGTCTATGTCAATATTGGAAATTTCAGATTTCACAAACATTGAGACAGATGTCATAATACAAATTATTGAATGGTTTGTGGTTGACACATGTGGTGCGATAAAAATAGATCCCATTATTGGTGCAGATCAAAGGTTAGATAATTTAGATTATTTATTAGATGACTCGAAAATCATAATTACGCCGTATTCGAGGATATCACTTGATGATGAAATACTCATAAAAAAATGGCCGAGATTAGAGAAATGGGTTCATGATGAAATGGAAAACTCAGATATTTATCAGGGTATTTTTATGGATGTATCGAAAGGTGAAGTTTTATATGAAGGAGAAAAGCTTAGGAGTGTATTGCATTGGTACACAGAAGTAAATCCTTCCAAAGGGTGGGCGAAGCGTTATGGAATTAATTATAGTTTGGTTAAAAATTTCATTGATAAAAGTGAGGAACAGTTTAATACAGCCCAACGAATCCTTGACGAAGAAGATAACTCAAGGCGTCGAAAGGCTAAAAGAAATGCATTGATAGGTATAGTTTTCTTTCTAATTACTATTGGTTTAATATTAGTCAGCATGTTTTTTACGGGTGTTGCAGTTGATCAAAAGATGGAAGCAGATAAGAGTAAACGAGAAGCTAATAGAGAAAAAGTAGCTGCAGAACAAGCGATGAATATAGCCAAAGAACAAACCGAGAGAGCTGAGATTGCGAGTTATGCCGCCAAAAGGGACAGTATTCGATCGATTGAAAAAAATAAAGAAGCCAATATTGCTAAGAGTCAAGCTGTCAATGCCTTAAAGCAAGCTGAATATGCACGAAAGGATGCTCAATTGTTAATGGAAAGGCAGAATGAATTAAAAATAAAACTCACTGAATCTGAAAAAGACATAGAGAATAAAAAGATTGAGTTTCAGTATTATGCCACTTTAGGTCAGATCAACAAAATATGTAGTGAGGTATTGGAACTAGCGGCTACACCCATCTCGGATAATCTCAAAATTGGAGCTAATTTGATTGCATTGGGATACAAACGACTGAACTCATTGGACAACCCTCTTTACAATAATTTGATCCAAAATTTCCCAAATTCATCTATAAAAATGAAATCAGAGTTTCATGTAAGCGAAAAAAATCTTATCCAAGCTATGGGAAATGTATTTCAAAAATTAGATATAGGGCTAAATAAAGAATTGTCAAAAATTCAGTTTGGAACTGTCATTGACGTAAATAGGACAAAAAGTAAATTGGCTGTTGGTACTGATCAAAGTGATATTTATGAAATGAACTTACCTTCTGAAAACAAATTCTATGATACAGATTTTTTGATTTCAGGTAGATATGTTCGGATGAGGGAGATTACCTCAGGCATTAGATCCATGAAATATATAGAGGAAGATAACTTGATCTATGGAACAGTAGATGGTAAGGTTTATCAAAATTCCGAACAAAGATTTGCTGATGACAACGGAGTAAAAGGTTCGATCAATGGTGTTTTTAATTTGACTGATCGGGATGTTTTAATCTCGAATAGTTTGGGTTATTTGATATATATTAAAGAGAATGCATCCTCGGGATTTTATGCTCAATTACCACATGTCGATATTAAGCATAATATTAATGTGATTGATTTTTCTCATAAATCAAGTATAATAGCCACCAATGGAAGATTATCAGAAATCGAATTTTGGGGTTGCCCTCCCGGCGGAGACATTAATTTTAAAGAAAAGATAAGAATAGAGGGAATGAGATCCAAAGTGACCAGTTTGAAGTTTATAGATGATAAAAATTGGATAATCATAGGGACACAAAGAGGCACACTTTTTATTTACTCTTTTCTAGAAGATAAGGTCATTTTTGAAAATAAGAGCGCACATTTATCAGCATTAACTGTGCTTGCTTTTGATCCCTTATCTCGATTTATCGTTTCAGGAGGTAGAGATGATAAAATCCATGTCTGGGATATAGATTTACTCAGTGATGATTATGTACCTATAGTCTATCAAATGAATCAAGCGATCCAAGATATAGCGTTTATTGGTAATGATTGGTTTGTTTCTCTGAGTAGAGGTCAAAGTAACTTAGGTACTGATAGAAACTCTGTAGGTAGAATGTCTTTGTGGTCCGTTGATTTAGATTTGTTTGCCAAAAAGCTAGCGCAATCCGAGAAGACATGGCTGATCGAAGATTTTGAATATAATGATGGTTATCAAAAATATATTCCTAATTAAAAATGATCAAAATAATAAATAAATTTTCCCTGTGCTTTTTACTGGTTTTTAGTTTATTTCAGCAAGAGCAAAGCTTTGCTCAAGTGATTTTTGATGATCTTAAAATAGGTATTGATAAAGTTGAATCTGATGAAGTTGTTTTTAACAGCCTGCAAGAGATTGGTGTATACTACAAAAATAATCAGTTTGAGAAAGGGTTGGAAATTGCTAGTAATCTTTTTCAAAGCCAGTTTAATCAGTCTTCTATACAATCAAAGGAGTCGATATTAAATTTTGCTATTAAATTAAGTTTTGCATTGGACTTGAGAGATAGTACGAGAAGTTTTATGGAAATATATTATAAAATAAATCCAAGTTTTTCGGATCGTACGATACCTAATATTACCCCAGCACTGCAAGTATTCATTAATAATTTTATCAAAAGTAAAAATCAAGTTTCTGTTTTTGTAAATAAATTTGCTCAAAATATTGATTTTATCTCGTCCACTATTAGCATTTATGATCAAGGTGATTTTGAACGATTGGGCATTAGAAATTTACTTGACTTGATTCGAATTACGCCTGGATTTGCTGAAATAGGTGATTGGAATGAGCGCCAATTTGGAACTAGAGGTACGTCAAATTCAACTTTGCAAGATGTACTTATATTGATCAATGGACATAGGATCAGTGACAACTTGACTAGTTCAAACGGACCTGATTGGATTAGTCTTGATTATGTAAAACAGATAGAATTGGTGCGGGGTCCAGGTTCTGCCATTTATGGGGGTAATGCTTTTAGCGGTGCCATCAATATAATTACAAATTCAGGCAAGGGTGAAAAAATTAATGAGGCTATTGTCCGATTGGGGAATGGGAATGACTTTTCAAGCGTAGATCAAAGTCTCAATAATGCTTATAAAATCAATTATCAATATGGGACTCAGATTAATAATACCGAGAGTATTTATTTATCAGCGACTTTTCATCAATCAGGAGGAAGTGAAATTGATTACTCGGATGCGGATCGAAAAATTATTTTACCTGAATATAGCCAGAGCTCTGATTCCTTGGTAAGGGCTGCAGATACTACGGGTATAGAGCATATTAATGCTTATGGGCCCAGTTATAACTTTTTATTGAATTATACCAATAATTCAATAAAGTTAACTGCCAATGCCCAATCCAATAACTATTATTTACCTAGAAGTTTTCGAAAAAATTTATGGGCAAGTCATGATGGAGATTCTTTGAATTCATTAAGAAGAAGGATTGATAAGAGGGAATTTATTCAAATTCAAGGCAATTTTTTGGAAAAAACTAGATTTGAACAAAGTGCGTTAGAATTAAAAGTTTCTGGAGATCATTTTTTAAAGGATTTATCTATTCCAATTTGGTCATTTGGCGATTTATCTAATAGTTCATTGACTGGAGATGAATATCGAGCTACCGTCAATTTAGAGTTTTCAACTCAAGCTTTGACCCTTGGGGTTAACAACTTACCCAATTTTTTATTAGTGGGTGCGGAGTGGTATGTCAATCGTTGGGGTTATCATTATTTAAACAAAATAGATAGTATGACATATACCTCAACACTCATTGACGATGCGAGTTATAGTCCTGTTTTGGGAAGAAGGTCAGGAGATAGAAATGAAATATTTGCGGCTTTTTATATTCAAGATGAAATGCATTTGATCAAAGATCGAATGGTTTTGAATGCGAGTGTCCGATTCAATTATGATGAAGTATACTCTGATTTCAAAAATGGGATTCGTTGGGGTGAACAATATTCTCCAAGAATATCCCTAGTTTATATTGCCAATAAAAGCCAAGCTAAAAAGAGAATGTTGAAATTTAAGGCCATTTATAACTCCGCTTTTTTACCTGCCGCTTTTCTATATCGTAAGGGATTTGTTCCAGCGTTCAGAACACCAAATGATGGAATCGATCCCTTAGATGCACAAATTATAGAATCTCTGGAGACGGGAACTTTTTTTCGGATCAATAAGCATTTAGATTTTAATTTTCAAACCTATATCAATTATATCAGGGATAATATTGTTCAAGATGGAGATAACAGATACGTAAATGAACCTTTACCAACGAGAATAGCCGGACACGAAATGGAATTTAAATATCGATATATAAGCTCTCGAGCTTATATCAATGGCCTTAATTATCACTTTTTTGGTAATTATTCTTTCTCCAAAACCCAAATTGCTGTAGACTCGCTAGCAAGAATGTCTGATGTGTTTAACAACAATCAGTGGTCGGATACTACGTCGCGATACCCCACACATTATTTTAACTTTGGGGGGGATGTTTCCTTCAAGAAAAGTGTTTTAAATAAAACAAGAGATCAGTATTCATTGAGTTCGGATTATGATACGAAATTTCATATTCTTTTGGGATTAAATGGACAGTTAATCACTCAATCTCACCGTTATTCTGACTATGATATCACGAACAAGGGTCTAGCTGAAAAGATAGAATCGGGTAAAGAATGGATAGAAGTACCGGAACTTTTTTTATTAAATGCAAATGTTAATGCTTATTTTGACAAGTACAAACTGGGTATTAACGTTTATAATCTTTTGAATAAAGAAGGTTTTATCACTGCGAGTGATACCAATTTGGGATTACAGCGACAAGAAGGTAGAATGTTTTATCTCAGTTTGGGTTATTTGTTTTGATTAAAGTATAAAGGGATAAATGTTTGAGACTACCTCCAAAACCATTAAAACAGAAATACTAGCGGGAATGACCTCTGCTGTGGTAACTATGCCTGTGGCCATAGCCTACGGATATGCCTCTGGTTTGGGACCATACGCGGGATTTGTTTCGGCTATTGTACTAGGATTTGTAGCAGCCCTTGTAGGGGGTACCTCTGGGCAAATTAGCAGTCCGACAGGTGCTTTGACTGTTGCTATTTCTGTTTTTGTAGTTACGGAAATTGAGATTCAGGGGAGTTTAGAGGCTGCATTGCCTATGCTGATGGCTATCTTTGTGTTGGCGGGTTGCCTTCAATTATTTTTTGGATTGTTGAAGTTAGGGGAGAACATTCAGTACATACCCTTCTCAGTGATTAGTGGATTTATGAGTGGTGTGGGTCTGATTATTATCGTCCTGCAGATTCCGAATACCTTTGGTGTACCATCTGGTATATATACTTCTGTAATTTCAAAAATACTCAATATATTTTATTTCTTTGACCATGCTAATTGGTTGGCTTTTGCCTTCGTAGTTACTACGGTAGGTATTATTTATATTTTTCCTAAAATCACCAAAAAGATTCCAAGTAGTTTAGTGGCCTTACTGAGCTTGACGGGATTGGCATATATTTTTGAACTGGATATTGATAAACTCGGGGCTTTCAGTATTGATTTGAGTCATTTTAGTCTCATTTCTCTAGATCAGTTAAGTCATATAGAGACCCTGCTTAGAATACTGATTGCTGCCGCTTCTTTGGCATTTATTGGATCTGTTAATACATTATTAACCTCTGTAGTAGCTGATAAGATGACCAACTCAGTACACAATAGTAACCAAGAATTAATTGGTCAAGGTATAGGTAATTTGCTTGCTGGTTTTTTCGGAGGATTTACGGGGAGTGGTGCCACAGCCTGCGCAGTGGCTAATATTCAGGCAGGAGGACGAAACCGTATCTCAGGGATGACCACAGCTTTTTTTTTACTGATATTCCTTATTTGGGGAGGTAATTTCATTGCTGAGATTCCATTAGCATTAATTTCTGGTATTATGATTTCTATTGGCTATGAATTATTAGATAAGGTTACGCTCAAAAAGTTGATTATTATTCCTAGAGTAGATGCTGTCGTTATGGTAGCTGTGATGGGTTTGACGGCATTCTATGATTTACTATTTTCAGTAAGTTTGGGTCTGATTATTTCAGCTATTTATTTTATGAAGAAAATGGCAGATCAAGTAGAGGATGATTCAAATCAATCCAAATTAGAGTTGATGATTTATGAGCTCATCGATACTTTTGATGATGCCGAAGATTTTAAGGATAAAGTTTTTATAAAGACCATCAAAGGACCTTTATTTTTTGGTTTCTCTACACGGTTTTTAAAGACCATACGTACTATTTCACCTAAGGTTGAGGTAGTTGTTTTTAATATGTCTTTGGTACCTTATATGGATTATTCCGGAATTCGCACATTCAAAGATGCGATATTATATCTTAAGTCGAAAAAGATAAAAATATCTTTTTGTGAGTTGAATAAGAAGAATTATAGCCTTTTAAAAGAACTAGACATTATTCCGAGCCAAGTTCCTGAAAAATACATTTTTGATTCTATTGAGAGTTGTGTCATGTGGTTAGATGAGCCAGGAAACATTGATGGATCTATTCAAGATGATTCACAGGTTTATTTCCCAAGTGCTTTTACTCCCAATGATGATGGTATCAGAGATGAATGGCTCATTATGAATATTGAAAAATTCCCAAAATGCCATTTACAAATTATGGATCCAGATTCAACCCTTGTTTTTGAATCTCATGGATATCAGCAACCTTGGGATGGAATTTTCAATGATGAGTCACTTCCAACGGGAGCCTATGAGTACGTATGTCAATTAGACCCCAATGATCCTGAAGAGATAACAGGAACCGTTAATCTTATTCGTTGATGCCTTCAACGTAATAAATCGATGGAACCAAATCATTTAATAAACACCTTATCATTAGAATTAGATAAGGAGCTGAGCACCACTGAAGCGGGTCGCCTTAAGTCTAGAATCCTTGACGCGATAGACTATTGTTTTAATAAATATTATCCCTACGCTAAACATCTGAAAATAGAAGATATCAGTCTCGATTTGGGTACGATAGATAGTAAAAATTTTCAGGAAGAATTTATTGTAAGACTCTCATATCTTTTAGATACTGAATTAGCAAAGTTACTTCAGCAGGAGAATATAGATGAGCTTATTGATCGACAAAATATTTTAAATGATTTAGAATTATTTATATATTTCCTTAAGACGGGGGTAATGATTTCAGGTTCTGATTCGGTAACAAGCGTCTTCCAAAGATTAATAAAAAATGATTTACACTCTCTAAAATTTAATTTAAAAAACACCCTTAATGATAGGGCCATTAAAGAAAGATTTTTTCATCAAATAAAGGAGGATCAGCTGGATGAATATTGGTTGAATGTTGAACCTATCATTTATTTAGAAATCAAGAGATTTAATTATAAAATACAAGAAACCATTTGGAAAAAAAAGGAATTTAAATCTTTTCAAAAAGAGTTTAATGATTCCTTAAGAAGGGTAACGTTTGATTTTATGGTCAATGACTATAGATCCGTAAGCCTTAATGATTATATTAAATTCCTACAGTTAAAATTTAAAAAAGTCCAAGGTTTAGCCGATGAGGTTAAAACTATTGCATATCACAAGATAATAGAATCGCTGAAAGGGAATGAACTTGAGGAGTCCTTTAAACCTACAAATAGTATTAAGCGTTTGATTGAAGAGTTAACCATTTATATCATTAAGGAACGTGCTTCATCGTTATCAGTAGCTAAAAAACAAACAATTAGGAAAGTATTTTTTCGAAGAGAAATTGAAGAAATTGTTTTACAATTCACGAAATCAAATTTTACTATTAAAAAATTTATGCGCTCTTTGGAGCGAATCTATCAAGTATTAAATCCTCAGCAAATTGAATTGTTTTTCCAAATTCTTCAGCGTGAAAACAAATTCTCCTTTCAAAAAGAGCTCATTGAGCTATCCGCGATTATTCAGTTAACTCGACCTATTTTTTCTATTACCCTTTATGATTTGGGTTTATTGTGGGTGGGTGATGTTATCAAGGAATTAAAACAGCAGTTTAAAAAACGGCCTGCATTGTTATTTACGCTGATCGATCAGGTCTCTATAAGAACAGGCTATGGGCGAGATTATATCATCGAAAAAATGATGAAATCTGAGGGTTCTGAAATGGCCAAAGCTGTATTGATAAAGCATAGAAAAGAGGTCGCAAACCTCTATAAGAAAGATTCAAGCGATTCAAGTCTAATCGATACTTATTTATATTATTTAAAATCTGGAATTTGGGAGCTAACAGATCAATCTCCCGATGATATATTGATCATGCTATTAAAAGACCATGTAGAGTCATTCATTCTAGCTCTTAAAAAGGAGCAGGGTTATAAAGTAGTCTGGCTAAGATTGATTCATGGCCATGAACTTCGCTCAGTCGAGAAAGTGATTATGGCTTTTTTTCAGGGTATTCAAAGAAAGAAAAAATTTGAAAAAATTATAAAATTGATCGATCAATATGATACCGATATATCGTTTAAAAAACATATTTTTGAACGTTTAATTACAGATCCTTCATGGTTTGATAATTTTCCATTTTCAGATAAGGGGTTCAATATGAATCGAATTAAAGAGGAAGTGGATTTATTTTTCAGTCAAGAACAGAATATCAAGGATTTATCCCTGGTCCCCTTAATTGACTATCTAAATCAAGGAAAATTAGAATTTGACTACTCTTTGATAGAAATTCTAAAGATGGCTAAAAGACTTGGAAAGAAAGATCTGATAGAGTTATCAATGATCATTTCATTTGGCACTGATAATTATCAAAATAAGCTGAAATTAAAACGAATTTTTGAAATTTTTTCATTGACTCAAATAGATATGCTTTTTGTTGTTTTTGCTCGGCAAGAAACCAAAAAGAGAAAGGCCTTTGAAAACTTCCATTATCTTAAAATCTTTCTGCACACCTTATTTTCTGAAAATATTTATCATTATGGATATCAACAAATAGCTGGTTTTATCAATCATTTTTCTATTTCTGATCCACAGTTAAACAGATCATTATATGAATTGCTTGAAAGAGTAGCCTTAAAAAAAGACATGGTCTTTACCGAGTTACTTTCAACCATTATCGCTCACCTAGACCCTGGTGAATATTCTAAATTAATTGCCTTACGAAGACAACTCATTCTATTTCAAACTGTTTTGGAAACGGCAAAGGAAAAAAGTCTCAAAATTACAGATGATCTTCTTTTGATATTGAATTATTTGGAGCTGGGGGTTTGGCTTTCGGTTGATTTAGATCCAATTTCATCTCTTAAAAAGGTGCTAGAGGACAATTTTGATCAATTAATTATTCAATTTAAAAAGAGAATTAGTCATCAAATTTTTTGGCTGCGATTGCTTTATCAATTTGATTTCGATATTGTTTTAAAAATTATTTTGCAAGTTTTTAAGGACACTGCTGGATTTGTAGCGCTAGAAAAATATTTACCTGAATGGGAGCAAAGCGATCAGGATTTTAAATTCAAGCTACTTGAAACATTTATTTTAGTTAAAATGGATGTGGATAAAGGTGAAAATTTCGATGAATTATTCCAATATCAAGTGGCTTTATTTCAAAAAAATGATGCTGAAACGGATGCGATTGAGTTAGAAAATATTGACCTTGACGAGGGGAAAATATTCAATGATTTTAATTTATTATTGACTGTTTTTTTTGACAATCCGACAGACAGTCAAGCAGATTTGGTGTGGGTGAGATTTAATAGTGAGGTGGGGCATGATGTGACTTTAAATAATTTTTTTATCAATGGGCAATATCCTTGGACTCTCTGGGAAATATTATTCAAAAAGGGGCAAAAAGTTCATTTGATAAGATTATTACGTCTTTCATTGTTGACTCATTTTCAAAACTCTTGGGAGATTAAACTGGTCCATTTTTTTGGTACGCGCAACAGATTTTCATTCTTTAAAAAAAGTAATATTTTAGATTTTTTCAAGGCTCTACATTCCAAAGATTTAGATGAATTGAAAAATCAGTTTACATTGGCATGGGCCACATTATTAAAGAAAAAACCAAATGAAACGGGTGCTTGGTTAGAAGATGAATTATTTAATCAATTCATCGGTTCATCAAATGGTTATGATCTAATTTCCAAGGATGTGCAGTTCAATCTTCAAATGAAGGATTTAACTGAGCTTGAGAATGATTTTTTACTTTTATTGTCAGGTCAAAAGGTTGATTTAGTAGAGGAAGTGAGATTAAAGATAAGTGACTGGATTTTGAATATTGTACCGGTAGCTACTACTAAATTTGAATTAAAAGAGCTGCTTTATTTAAAGTTATTGTCTTTTGCCACCCCCCTTAAGGTTATCGATCTGAATCTGTTGATCAGAAATTTTTCACCTGAGATGAGATTATCTGTCTTTACCCAGATTATTAATTTCAATATAGTAGAAATTAATCAAATATTACACCAGCAAAGGCTACTCTATCTTCTTCTTGAAAGTTTACTCGAAGACCAAAGTTTATCAGCTCAATTATTCTTAAATATTGACAAGAAAAAGTTGTCTAAATTTTTCTCATTACTATCTAGTCAAACCTTGAAAAAGTTGATGCTTTTATTTGATGACAAGAAGGATGATGAGGCTTTGTTGCTAGCTGCGGTTCGGGAATCTAAGGAGACGTCTTCAAAATCAGATCTCCAACCTTCAACTGAGGCCAAAGATCTTACTTTATTGCGTTTTGTGATTGAAGAAGGGAGTATCAGCAGAACACCTTTCAACCGTTGGTCATCCTTTGAGACAGTTTTTATGGAGCTATTGAGCGGTAACGTCTTGAAAGCCGTATTTTTCAAAGAGTTTGACTTGAATACCGTGCGTCAATTTTTGGCATTATTGTCTGCTGATGCTTTGACTCTGCTTACGGCTGTGTTTGATGACGAGAAGGACGATGAGGCTTTGTTGCTAGCTGCGGTACGGGAATTTAAGGAGATGCCTTCAAAATTAGATTTCCAGCCTTCAACTGAGGCTAAAGATCTTGCTTTATTGCGTGTTGTGATTGAAGAAGGGAGTATCAGCAGAACGCCTTTCAAGCGTTGGTCATACTTTGAGACGTTTTTTATCGAGCTATTGAGCGGTAACTTCTTTAAAGCCGTATTTTTCAATGAGTTTGACTTGATTACCGTGCGTCAATTTTTGGCATTATTGTCTGCTGATGCCTTGACTGCACTTGCAGCTGTATTTGATGACAAGAAGGACGATGAGGCTTTGTTGCTAGCTATGGTACGGGAATTTAAGGAGACGCTTACAACACCAGATCTCCAGCCTTCAACTGAGGCCAAAGATCTTGCTTTATTATGCGTTGTGATTGAAGAAGGTAGTATCAGTAGAACGCCTTTCAAGCATTGGTCATCTTTTGAGACGTTTTTTATGGAGCTTTTGGTTAGAGGAGTATTGACGGCCCAATTTTTTAAAGAGATTGAATTGAGTACGTTAAATAAATTTTATAAATTATTATCCTCCGATCTCCTCATCTCTATCGAAAGCCTTTTTAGTCCAGATACCCCTCTGCTTTCTCCTTTACACTTGCTGATAAGCTCGAATGAGGGGGCAGCATTGGAAAAAGAGTTTTTGAATTTGAATGATCTTGGCGATCTGGCGACAGCAAGTCCATTTGATTTGTATCCACATCGGACATTTGGAATATTATTAGAAAAAGTTATTGAATTGGGATTTAAAGAGGCCCAAACTCCTTATTTAACTTTCCAGGAATTTGAATTTCAATTTAATAAGCAATTATCCATTCAAAATACGATTTGGCAAATACTTACTCGGCGAAGTATTGGAAAAATGAAAATCTTTTTAAGAGTTCTCCAACAAGAAACGTTAGCCGAGTTAATCAAATTAATAAATTATAAGTTTGATGGGATTTCATTTAATGAGATTATGAACTCTATTAAAAAAGCCAATCAAAAATCGATATCTGAAGTGGAAGTTTTAATGGTAATTTTTGGTTTATCACATGATCATTATGATCAAGAATCTCTTTTGAAATTTTTGGATGATCAAATTAATTTTTTCATGATTCCTGATGAGTTTAAAGTTTTTCTATTGGCTCCAAAAAATAATGAGATTACCCTCTCTTATGTTGATGAATTTATAATCTTTTTAAAAGATCGTAATAAGCTTAACAAAGTAATTTCCATTTATGAAGCAGAGGAGGCATTCAATAGGATACTCCATTTTAAGAGGGAATTTTTTATATCACGATTAAGGAGAGATAGAGATGTTGAACAAGTATTGATCAGTTTATTTCAACGTTTGCCAGAAAAATTAATTTCCCAATACTTTAATCAAATGATGCCTGACTATGCTGGACAATGGGAGCCTTTATGGCAAAGTATGGTATTCTCAGTTTCAAAAATCGTTTTTACTTCTAAATTAATTTTATTAGGCTTAAGAAATATTCAAAAAATAGAATTCAACATATTGCGCGGTTTATTACTGGCGCAGTTGAATCCTAAAAAATCAGTAGCTCCTCTAAAATTGACCTTGTCAAAAGCTGGAAAAGCAGATCTTGACCAACTAAAGTCCCTATCATATGCCAGTATTAAAGACGATTATTTAGCTCATTTTGATATATATGATTTTGTTGAAGCGGTAATTACGACGGGAACATTTCCAAATTGGTCAGCCGCTTACTCAGTAGAAAGGTTTTATGAAATACTGGTTAAATTAGCTAAAGTAGATGGGTATCATTTTAAATTAAATATTGATGCGCTCATCAAAAAGTCTGCAGATCTTGATTTTTTGATCTCATTTTTAGGTGAAAAAAAATTTCTTTCTCTGTTTAAAATCATAAGGCCTTCCGTTCATGAGCAGGCTCAAAAAATCGCGAAGCAATTTGAGCAGGCCTTCGCCGCAGTTGTAAAGAAATCAGTACTTACCAATTATTTTGTCCTAATTATTCTGAGGTATCAACACGAATACCCAACAGCCAATGATGAACTAATTTGGGATGAAATGTTGGACCAATGGTCACTAAGTTTGCAGATGAGTAAAATTGAATTAATAGACCTTGCAGGAAGTCAAGAATCGCAGGAAATATCAGCTTATTTGGAATCAAAAAAGATTAATACGATTACCTATGTCAAAAAAGAGTTGGCTTGGCAAAGGGATATAGATTTTTTGTTGCATCTCATTCTTTATAATGAATATCCATGGTGGTCTATTAAGTTTGATCGTCAAGGATTTTCTAAGTCAGAAAACTTGGTTCGGTTAACCAATCAGATGCTTAACGAGCATCCAAAATCTTTTATTGAAGCCATATCCATGCTTAAAAGACCTGATGGAGTTTTTGAAAAGATCATTCCGATTATGAAACCTCAGGTCATTGATAGGATATTACTCATTTTGTCTCCACAGCATGGTGCCTTTGTTGTTAATTTCAATATTTTAATCAGGCGATGGGGGTATTTAAAAGCAAAAGATGAATGGATTACTTTTCTTTTCAGATATTTCTCTCATCTTGAAAGCTTTGATCATGATCGATTTATATTATCAGGGATAACCTTCATAACAAAAAAGACCCCCTTTGTTTTCCTCAAAGTCAAGGAACAATTATTAAAAATTACCCGTGATGCATTGCATGAGGGAGAAATGAAATTTCTTCCCTTTATGAAGTTATTTAATGATTTAAATATAAATGACGAATTGATGCCTATTCCAAATACTTATTTGGTCCGAGATCATACTAATAAAGATTTCATTGCTATAATGACTTACTATATTACTACTGGATCTTTACCTGCTGATTATGCTTATTTGATTAAATCATATTTGGCTTTTGTACGTAAAATGGAAAGTTATTTAAATACAGGACACGAGGATTTAAGGGGAGCCATTATTTCTGTGATAGAAAATAGCGAGGTGAGAACTCGAGTAGTTAGAAATGAAAAAGAAGATATTTTATTTTTGATTACTCGAGCATTATTCCCAAAGCATACTAAATCGTTAATGGAATATAAATCTGAGATCATCAAACTATTTAGTCAGATTTGGCCTTCCATTCAACCAAAGATGATCAATGAGTTATTTTATCAGACCATATATCAATCCGTATTGAATTCTAAGTTCATGAATCTTAACGCACTTGATTTAGTGCATTTATTTTTACAGCAATTTAAAAAAGTAAATCAAATCTCTTTTGATTTTGACATGAAAGCCTACGCTTATTTGGATATTTCAGATAAACTCATAGAAATGATTGTCTCATTTAATACATTTAAACAAACACGAGATATTCCAAAAGAGAATGATTCAGAATTAAAACTTTTGCCTATCGTATTGGACCCGACTGATGATATTGAATCGGTCAAATTAGAGCATCGCATTGAAATAAAAAACGCAGGAATCGTTATTGTTTGGCCTTATTTGGATCGATTTTTTCAAATGTTAGAGATGACTGAAAAAGGGTCATTTAAAACTGAGGGAGATGCCGCAAGAGCACCACATCTTATTCAATATTTGGTAACAGGCTCGAATGAAACACCTGAGCATGAACTACTTCTAAATAAAATTTTATGTGGAATCAAGTTGGCAACGCCAGTACCTTTGCAAATTGAATTGACAGATAAAGAAAAGGAAACTTCAGACTTAATGCTCAAGGGAGTTATGCAAAACTGGGAAAAATTAAAATCCTCTTCAATAGATGCCATGAGAGAAGGTTTTTTTGTAAGACAAGGATTTATCGAAGAGAAAGATGATTTTTGGGAATTAGAGGTTGAAAAAAAGACCATAGATATTCTTTTAAAGAGTCTCCCTTGGGGATTTGGCACTGTTAAACTACCTTGGATGTCGAAAAGAATGATTGTAAATTGGACTTAGTTTTAACCTTTCTCAAAAAGCACTCTTAATTTTACTAAAATAGTGTTTTTTTTTTTTTAAAACGTAGAGTACCAAAGGAGTACCAGTAGAAGATGAAAAATCAGAGTACCAAAAGAGTACCACATTTTTTGTTAATAAAGTACTATGGTATTATTTGGCTTATAAATCCTTCTCGTTACCCTTCTTCCTCCTCAATTCCCAAGCCCTCATTGGTGAACAGATCCAGTCCTCGAAGCTTGGTGAAAAACTGAAAAATATTTTGACCTATTTCATGATCTAGATAAATATATTACTAGATTGGATTATTTAGTTTATGATGACACCGAATAGGCACAAACAAAATTCAAAATTATTATTCGGATCTATTTCTAGGTAATAACTATCCAATAATTCTTCTTTTATGCGATAGAGGGTGCTTGATGCTTGTTTTTGTGAATAGAGTATCAAATTGGTATTTAAAAGTCCATTTTATAGCTGTTTTGCAGGGGTACCCCATTTCCAGTCCGCAATCCGCACATCGAGGTCAGCGGTCAATCGTCAGATAACCCCATAGTCTTAACGCTACAAGTTTTTGGATCATTAATCAGAATGATTATAATACCATGAATTACCCTTCTTCGTTACATCCATAAATACTGAAGACAACTTGTCATCTCTAAAAATGAAAGTCGTACCCTCCGAAAAGCGATCCCACTTAATTTCGTATACTTCTAATTTTTCACCCTCTTGAAGAACTCCATTTTTTAAAGAAGGAAATTCTTTAATGTTTTTTATATCCCTGAGCGTCTTATCAATAAACTTCCAAGTTTCAGAAGAATGCGAAAGACGGATTTGATATAGTTTTCCCCAGTGTTTAAATTCTTCCCCACCTATTTGAGTTAGAAATTCCGATACAGGCATACCCTCATATGGTGCAGGGTTAGAAGGGTATTTTGGGTAAGTATCACTAGCATATGACTTAATGATTTCCCGATCCTGCTGCCTTTTCTTATAAGACTTACAAGAACTTAACGACAAGACTAAGGTGGCCAATAGTATAGCTGTTTTCATGATTCAAAGATAATACTTAATCATCATTCTCAGCAAGGAGCTTGAGAGTATCCACAAGATTTGCATAATCCTCCTTTGAATCATATTTCACATTCTCCTGAACATAGGCTTCAATTTTAGAAATAAATGCCTTGTGTCCCTCAAAGGAGTCATCCGAGTTGTTAATCCTCCGAAACTCCTCAACCACGGTATCTGAAAAATATTTCCGATAATGGTTGAGTAGTTGCGAGTTACCTTCTTGAAACTCAGGTGTATCGTTGGAACTGTCCATAACTATACAAAGGTTACATTTCTGGTTGAAATAATTCGAGGATATTGGGATTTTTTTGATACAATTTTTTCTCAATTAGGCATTACAAACAGGTCTCCCACGATATAGAATATTCTTATTTGGTCAAGTTATAATACACCATTTTCTGGGGATTACTGCATGTTACATTACCCATAATTTTGACATTATCTCTTTGATGTATCGTATCAGGGTCATATACTACATACCCATAATCCTCGGTATTATTGCGATAGATATAGCTTAAACCGAGCCAGTCTTGTTTTATTTTGAAATATTTGATCTCTTGATACTTGCTCATAATTTTATGCTGATTTTTTGAGGTTAAGTTGAGCTAAAATCACGTCATCTATTTCTTTATTTAGACCTATGTGCATCTGGTTCAAATACATTTCTATATGATTCAGGTCACCTCCTCCAAACATTGTGTAATTCTTAACCAAATCAAGGATCATCTGCTTGATGGTTAATGGGGCATTAATTTTCTTTCTTAGACATTCCAAAAGATCCTCATGTGGTATATCATTAGCCATACAAAGATTTACAGTTTTGACGATATCCATTTGGTCTTCCAAATAGTCTAGGTGATGGAATAAAACCTGTAATTTATGATCGAGATCCTTATTAGCCCAAGGCACATTTTTGCTTTTTATTGTTTGCATTCTATTTTGTTTTTGTTAAAAAAAATGATTTATTGATGCAACAATAAGTTTTCTTCTGGCTGTAGAAGGAACGTTTAAAAGTTATTTTTTGAAATAGGTAAAATGGGTAATACTTAGGTAAAATGGGTAAGGGTTGGGTAGGCTAATTACTTAAAATTGGTGTTCCCTTTAGCATAGTCGGCTAACATTTTTTTTGTGTCAAACTCCTTAAAGTAATCACTTAGCAATGGTATGAAGAGCTCTTTATTGGCATGGCTGTCGTGAGATTTCTTATAATATTGAACCCAAACATCTTGAATATGTCCCTTCTTGTTATTAAAATGATCGAAGGTAAATGAATTGCATTTCTTTTGGTGGTGAAATGCTCCCCAAATATATCGAGTGAGTTCCTCCTCGCTAAGATGTTTTGGAACGAGAACCTTAAAGTGATCGTAAATATCTTTAAAAGTATTGCGGTCAAATTTATTATCCCATTCTTCTCTTTTTTCTTTGACTTTAATGGTTCTTGGGGGATAATTAGATGGTTGATCTGTTTCAACTTTCTCAGTTTTAGGTTCAACATCTCCAGCTATTTTGTCAGTAATATATTTACGAATATCAATATCGGATGAGTATGGTTCTAATCCTGAGACAAACCAAAGTAGTCTTTGATAAATATCTATATCTCTTTCAAGACTATATTCTCTTTGAATTTTGAGCAGCAATTTGTGTACATCAGTGATTTCTTCATTATTTAGATGTCTTTGTTGCATCCATTTACTCATATCATCAATAATTTCAATAGGAATATGTATGGCAGGAATTACTGTACCATCATAAGTTTTCAATGTTGTTGCCAAATGAAAATTATCACTGATCCACCATTGATCTCTGAGTGTTTTAATGTACAACATTATATCCCTTAACTTATAATTCTCATTTTCTGCTGCTCTTCTAATTTCAATTAATTTTAATTCAATGTTCAAGTCATAATCTTCTATTACATCATAACCTTCAATTAACTCTTGCCAAGGCTCATTAAACGGAGTATATTTTAATTTATTAGCTCTATTAATGGCATAATCCCTTTTATCAGGTCCATAGTCATCTGGATTGGGTATTGGCTGTTCCTTTTTTCTTTTTACAACTGCCTCTTGCTCTTCTTTTGTATAGTCAAGGGGAAGGTAAGGTGATGTAAATTCTTTCGGTAATTTCTTTGTAGCACCTCTTTCCTTATCAGCAGAAAAATCAGCATATTCATCAAACTCAGATACACTTTGAAAACTAGCTTGAAAATGTGGGTCCGTTCCAAGTATGGATTTGTAATGCTTAAAAAATTCTTCCAGAAGTGCACCGAATTTCATTTAACAAATAAAATGGTTCCATATGGAAAGTGAATAAAAACTTAGAATTATTTTAAGATCAACAGATAATCTTGAACCAAGTGAATCATTATGTTGTTTATGGTGAATGAAAATATCCTATTCAAAGCAAAAACAATGTGCGAGTTTATTGAAAAATTCTCTAATCAAGATGTATTCTAGTGCACCTCAAGCGAATTGCATGGACATAGTAAAACAAAAAATTAAGAAAAAAGTAATAGCTACTGTCAAAGCAGAAATGAAAAAAATGATTATCAAGAGGATGAACTGGTCTTGATATTTTGAGGATTCCTTACTTGAGCTTCAGTGCTTTAGCCACCCTTAGAAATAGATTTAACGCATTCTTAAAGGTTTGAATGTTCCTCATTTTCATTTCAAATGGGTGTTCATCCTCATCATTCCAAGAAATGGTTATAACGGCATTGTTTACTTCAATGGGGTTGTGATGCGTTATCCGCTTGACAAGGGTATAGGATTCCAATAATATTTGCATATCTTCATTGGCTTCCTGTGGATCCTCATCATCTATCTGAACCCATTTGTTTTTCTACAAATACCCTTAAATAGTGGAACACATTGGATGCTCGTCTACTTTTAGACTTGATCTTGTAATAACCAGGATCTAGGTTCATCATGATTGCTCTTTCTTATTAGCGGAGACAATCTTCATTTCCCCCTTTACCATTCTCAGGTGGAGCATCTCTTCTTCGAATCCCTTCACCATAAGTTTACTTTTATTAGCGAATAGTCTTTGAGCCTGGTTCTTTTTCTTTTCAAGGATCTCATCAATGTCCTGCTCAGGGTCAGATATTTCAATAGAAGGAGAGGAGTGATTTCATATAAGTCACCCGTAGGTCCATTTTCATCATCCTTAAGTTATCCAAAAAGCGTTGATTATTAACATTAAAGAAGGAATAATAATCTTATATTGATTTTAAAGGCAGTTATATATTTTATTTTGCATAGTAATGCGTAGTTTATTAACTTTGTAAAAGATACTGAATTCTGACTGTACCATAATAACATCTTACTGCTTTCCATATAATTAATGGACTGTCGAAGTTCTAGATCAAAATTTATTATTGGATATCAGCAATTGGATGAGTCACTATAGATATGCGAGAATATCAATCCTCTTTTTTTTGAACCTGAGGGGTTAGGGAGGCTTTAAGGACTGTAATTAAGTAACAAGGAGAGTGGTGAAAGCTCTATAAAAGAAATCAAAATTAAATATAACCATAGGGATATTCCCTTCGGACTAAACTAAAACCATTTAATCAAGTATGTCCAATAATCATAAGTATTACCTAATCCCTAAAGGTGTTGATTTAGCATCTCTAAAAAATGAAAGTGACAAAAAGAACATTGTCAAGCACATGTCTGCCACTTGTACCCTGTTAATCCATCAATTTTGTTATCAAGTCGAAAGGCAAGATGGTAGTGAAACCGACAAAGAAGAGAGAGATCTCTTTAATGTTGAAATATCGAGCAGTACATTTAAAAATAAAGTAAATTGTCGCTACTCTCCTGCAATTAAGAAATTAACAGATGCTGGAATCATCAAATGTAATAATTCTTATTTGACAGGAGAATATTCTAAGTCCTATACCTTTACCAATCTAAGTTATTTCAGTGAGGTTACATTCGTTCCTGATCCAGATTATAAGTCACCTAAATATGATTTAGAAGAACCTTACAAGTCTTTGTGCATTGATTTTGATTGCGATAAGCTAACCCTTGATGAGAATAAAGTTTATAAATATATCTCTACGCTTAATGGAAGATCAAAGAAGGTACATCATTTAATATCAGCCCAAAGGATTCTAATGGGTGATTATTATTTCACTACGGATAAGTACGGAAGATTCCATCATAACCTGACCAATCTATCCTCAGAGTTAAGAAAATTCCTGACCTACAAAAATGAAAAGCTTAAAGGCATAGACCTTCCCAACGCACAGCCCTTACTGCTGCTTATACTATTGAATCATATTAAAGAGCATAAAGAGAGCCAATACCTAGTAGATCCATCAGAAGTCCTAAAAGCGATAGATGAAAACCTTGATCAAGTGCAGTTGCTTAAAGAGCTTGTTCTTGATGGAAACTTCTACGCATTCATTTATCATAAGTTGCAATTATTGGATCATAAAGATCTGCCAGAGACTACATGGGAGGACAGCCCAAAGGCAGTAAGAAAAACGATTAAACTTGAGGTTCTTAAATGGATCAATGCTAAAAGAGATTCATTAGATGATTACAGACCTTATATCGATGAGATCATAGAACATCACTTCAAGCCTTTACATACATTGATGTGGACGATTAAATCATTAGAAAACACTCCTGATGCTGAACGGGCAAAAGATGGAATTCTTGATCGTAGAGACTCCTACAAGAATGCAGCAAGAGTATTACAATCCATGGAGTCTGATATAATCATTAAGGGGATATGTAATCAGTTGAAAGATGAGAAACCAAGTATTCCGCTCTTTACTATCCATGATTGCATCTACACAAATGAGTCCAACTTCGAGTATCTCTACAGCTTCTCAAACCAGTACATAAAGGATAATTATAACATCAATATTACCTTCAATAAGGAGTAAATTATTGATGAAATAAGGGCATATTTCCCGCTAAAATAGAAGGTTTACAGATTACCCTAAAAACTACCTCTATTAACTCCAAATAAGGTTTATGAGTTTTTGCACCACATATAGGGTATGTCTATGTTGGAGTAGGGTATTAGTTGGTTGTATCTATTATAGATATACTTCTAATGAGTATACTTAATTAGATATACTTAATTGGTATTACTACTGCTGTTCAACCATTGGTTATCACCTTATTTCTATATCCTTTTAATCTTTAGTTGTCTCTACTTCTAGTTTAAATTCTTACTTATCATCTTACCTCAATACACTTATTTAAATCTATTCTTATTTCTATAGTATATGCCTTTACTTATCATCTTAATCTTTTAGAACCTATAGGTACTATCTCTAGATTACAACCTTCTTTCTCATCCAGCTTCTATAAAGATTAGATATCTATTCTAAGCTTGAATATAAAGCCATTAAAGCCCTTATTAATACTAGGTAGTAGTTCTTTCTTTATCCTTAAATAAGTACATTAGAAGAGCTAATACTACCTCTCCATAGACAAGCTTTAAAGCTATTGTGAAGACGTATCAGTATAGAATTGTAATTCTTATTTAGAAGGAAAGAGAATGCTTTAAAGAGGCTTATTTACTCTTTAAGGAAAGTTTTCACATAATCACGTTGAGTTGGGTTAATCCCATGATAAGCTTCTCCTCTAATATGAACAACGTCTCCTGATAAATAAGAATACTCGAATACGACAGGATTCCCAATAGGAGTTCCCGAATCTGGTAATTTGTTACCATCATATCCTTGACTTTTAGCTATAACGTAGATGGCATCTTGGGCATTTAAAAAATCCATTCCTACTGGGGATGCACCTCCTAAATATGGAATTATACCATCATTATCATTACTTATGTTTAAATACTTTCTACTTGTTAATGGAGTTGCAGCTAAATCTTCATATCCGCAGTAATCATTTGATGGATCTGTATCATTTCCTATTTTATAAAAGTTTTCTAAATGGTATTGTGGGACTGTCAAATGAGTCACAATTGCACAGACAATATCAATCCCTGAGTTCAAATTTTCAATAAAAATGCTATTTGCCAATCCTGCACCATTTGAATTTCCTAAGATTCTAATTTTATTAGGGTTGATGTTGGTGTATTCCTGTAATAAATTGGCAAGAGTATCTACCATTTCGATATCAGCAGCATTGCTGTCCTCATTACAAAGATTCCAACTATTCATATAGCCCGTTGGAGCCACTAAAACATGAGTCGTCAAAACAGTTGACCAATGGTCTATCTCGTCCAAGCCGTTACCTCCATTACCATGAAGTAATATACATACGGGGAATCCATCTGAGGGCATCTCTTCAGTTGGGATATGTATGTCTATTGAATAAGTGTATCCTGTTGGTTCTTGAGTCCATGATTTTGATATGTCAATATTGCTGTTTAATGTCAAAATATTAGATGAAACCTCATTTGTACTGTCATCTGTAGAGTCATCGCTCGTATTGTCTTCATTAGTGATATTAGTATCATTATCAGTAACAGGATTGTCACTATTACCACAATTGATAAACAATACAATTGAACAAAGAATACTTAAGAGGAGGAGGTGTTTGATGTGTTTCATGGTTATTACCTATTCTTCCGCTTTCTTTTATTATGCTTAGCGATATCATTATCATAGTTAATTTTTTCTCCAGCTCCCCAAGTCAAGATAAAACCGACTAGGGATAAACCTGATCCTACACCTGTTAGCAATAAACCTTTAGAGGTGCCAGTAAAGGTTTCATTATTGGCATCACTAATAACTAAGTAGGACCCAGCAATAGCAATACCAGCACCAAGGGCTTGTAAAAAGTATCCACCACCTCTTGCCTTTCTAAACTCATTAAGATCTTTTTTTATTTCTATGATTTCATCATCTAATGGTGTTGCCTCAGAATATTTAATATAAAAATCATCTATTTCATTTTGAGTTTCAACTACAGTTTTTTCAACTGTATTAAAATTCATAACCCCCTCTGGTAAGCCTGTAATGCTATCTATGCTACTCTTATAATATACCTTTATTTTACCATTCCCATCCGTTATGTAAACATTACCACCCCTTGTTTCAGTAGTAGCATTTTCCATTTCAACTTTTTTTCCATTTTTTCTATAAATGGTTAAATCATTTTGAGCATAGCTCCAAGATACAAAAAAGAAAAAGACTAAGGATATAGCTACGTTTTTCATAATTGTTGTTTGAAGCGTTTCATTTTGGTTGAGTAGTTCATACCTCTTGATTAAAAATTGCTAAAGCAGTGGCATAATGTTCTGGAGCAAATTCAGGTATTTCAATTAAAACATCTTTTCCTGTCTCTCTTTTTATTATAAGCCCCTCAGTTTCACCAAGATTTCCGCTGAATGTGAGAATTTTAGATAGCATGATTTTTTTGGTAGACGTCTCTCCCATTAAAAACCATCTTTTATTTGTCATAAAAAAATCTCCTGAATCAATTACTTTAAAAATTTGCTCTGATTCGTAGCTTATATTTCCAGTTCCTCCTCTGAGATAAATACCCTTCGCTAATTTTATCCTGCCAGTGACTCCAACCCCTGAGACATTACCTGTTCTAACTACTCTAGCCTCTCTCCAATCAACATCAGGGATTACGGCATGCAATATTTCACCTCTTTGAAGCTTTATATTTGCCCCCTGGACGGTAGGAATAGATGTTTCCAAATATTGCTTGGCTAAAGCCTCAGTTTCTATTCCAAATTCATCTTTTCTTTCAGTAAGCTGTTCTTGTACTCTTTCATTCTCTGCTTGACTAGAAGAAAATGCGATAATTGCGATAACCACTATAGCAGCAATAATTATTATTAATACGTCCATAATTGCGGATTTATGAGTGAATTATTAATATCATTGAGTCAATTTAATATTAATTTATATGGATTGAAAAATAAAATTGCTGTATTGTATTACACCTAATGTCAAAATAGTGTAAATCACCTCAATACTTCATGAAATACTGCCCTTTCTAACACCTCAAAATAAGCCTCAAACTCCTCCAATATCACCTCTTTAGAGAAACACTCACAAGTACTATTAATCTCCTTTAAAACGGCTGTATGCATGCCAGATTTGAATATTCCCACTCTATAATAACCCTTAGCCTTATCACTGACTTTTAGCTTGCCATGCGCTCGCTTTTTGTGCGTTCCTTTGATTAAGATAAAGTCATGATCTCCTCGAACAATAAAACCAGTATTTTCAAGTTCTTTCATAGCGAGAACCACCACATTACCAAAGGGATTAAGACCCGATCTACGCTCCAGTCCAATACCATTAGCGACGTCTGATGCATCTGCTTGAAGAAAGCCAGCAGTACTGCAATGTGCTTCAAGAAAACAGTAGATTAACTTGGCTTCTTTGGTTAGCTGTTTGAAGGTGTAGTCGTTCCATTTAATGGTGTCTAATCTCATGTAATTTGTTTCTTACAAAGTTACAGAGGAGGAAGGAGGAGGGTTGTTTTGTGAAGTCTTTGGGGGGGATTAAAACCTATTTTGATTTTGGATTTATTGGGTACCCTGTGGTATATAGTAAGTTTCCCATTTCATGTTATGGCTTAATATGACAATTAACCCCGAGGGTATAAATAGAGAACTTTTATGGATATTAAAATTGGATTATGACAATGACCTAGTGGATACTCTGAAGCTACTCGCTTCGAATGATGCTTGAATCAATTCTCCTTCAAATTTCTTGAAAAAGTAATGATTACCGCTTCTCTACTCCAAAACAATAACAAACGATGCTTTTCTATTAGCTGAAAGGAGACATCCCAACCGTCCCTTCCATACGTATTCAAAACATCTGTCATTTTTTGCAAAGGAAGTTTACTGGAGCCAAATAGTAATGTGCTGAGCGCTCCTTCTTTAATTATTTCAACTTTATATTCTTTTTTCATAATCTATATCTAAATCTTCATCCAATTTTCGCATTTTTTTTCTGTAAGTAATTATGTCAGTGCCTAACAGCAGAGCAAGAGAAACAAACATTAATATAGCGATACCATAATCCCAACCATCTGGGTCATCTTTATGCAAGAAATCTTGAACTACTAATGCTGGCAGCCAACAAAACATTAGAGTGCTAGAAAAATTACCGAATAACCAAGCAAATGCTTTTTTCAATCTTGTCATGAAGCTAAAGTAATGTTTCTGTTTTTATATCCAAAATCTGTAGCGTTAAGACTATGGGGTTATTTGGTATTTGACTGCGGGTCCTGCGATGCGGAATCAGAATCCTCGATGGAGTGGGCCAAATATGTACGTTTTAAATGGGTTTTTGTCTCTTATCTTCTACCGATTCATTAAAAATATCGTTTAAATGGTCTTTAACGCAATAAACAAGATAACTAATGGTTAACTAGCATATTGATTTAATAATACAAGAAGAAAAATAAAAATTGAATGCGTTTTGAATCGCAATAGCCTAACCCCTATATATATGGGTTTGCTAGTTCATCCCACCTCTCCCAATAAATGCAATTAACTCAAATGCTACCCTATACTTGTTTAGTCTCTTACCCTATATGAAGAAGAGTCTTTAACATTCCGCAACCCTTACCAATATTTTTTGATGACGTTGAATTAAAGAATACCTAAAAATAGAAAGCCTATAAAGAACTTATTAATCCTAGCTAGTAGTTCTTCTTTTATCCCTATTTGAGTAGCTTAGAAGAGCTAATACAACCTCTCCATAGACAAGCTTTAAAGCTATTGTGAAGACGTATCTATATAAAATTATAATTCTTACTTAGCGAGAAAGAGTATGCTTAATATAGGCTTGAATGAGCTCTATGGATAATGGTTTAACTTCTTCTACAAGGATGCCAAAGACTATGTTGGAAGAAATGATTTTAAAGATAAGAAATAAGCACAACTTTTTGTTTTTTGTATTCCTCGCTGTTCTTCAGTCCATAATAAATATGAGCAAGACTAAAAAGAGCTAAAGAAACAATAATGACTAAAAAGATTATGGCTATATGCTTTTGCTTCATTTTTAAAGCTAATAACTTTTTTACATCCTTAGTGAATTATTCTTACCAGAAGGTATTGCTCTAGTCCAATTTAATTTTGTGTAATGGATTTAAGCTACGCACAAATTAAGAGGCTGTGTAAGAAGAAAAAGCACAAATTCTCTGTAGGTGCGTATCAGTATTGAATTATAATTTTCAATAGCGGAAATAGAGAAGAATAATCAAACTATTTTGACTAATATAGCAGAATATCATTTCCCAGTTATTCTTTAAACAGTTGAAACTGTCTATTCAATTTACATTGAATAATTAGTATTTTGGTAATTTATTCTTATAATTTATTAACTAAAGAAATAATTGTGAACAGAATTGTTTTTTCTGTATTAATAATACTTTCCGTAAGTATTTCTCAAGCACAAAATACCTTTCAGACTACCGTGATGGATTATGATACGAAAGAACCTATTTTTGGTGCCACTGCATACTTTTCGGATCTGAAAATAGGCGTTGTTTCGGATCAAAAAGGTAACCTAACCATTCGTAATATTCCTAATGGTACTTATACTTTAATTATCAGTTTTGTTGGGTACGAGCAAAGAACCTTTAAATTGACATTTCCTCTTGACAATTCTGAAAATAAAGAGATTATATTTCTTTCAATCTCCCACGAGGAAATGAATAAAGTTATAATTACTTCCACTAGAAGCGGTCGTACTATTCAGGATACCCCCACACGAGTAGAGCTTATAGCAGGAGAGGAACTGTCAGAGAAGGGTAATATGAAGCCTGGAGATATTCGAATGCTTCTTAATGAGAGTACAGGAATAAGGACTCAGCAGACCTCTGCAACGAGTTATAACTCCAGTATTCGAATTCAAGGGCTAGATGGAAAATATACGCAACTGCTGAGGGATGGGCTGCCTTTATATGGAGGTTACTCGGGAAGTCTAAGTTTAATGCAAATAGCGCCACTAGATCTTCAACAAGTTGAGGTAATAAAAGGGGCTTCCTCAACCCTATATGGAGGAGGAGCGATTGCAGGATTAGTTAACCTAGTTTCGAAAATTCCTACAGAGAAACGTGAGCTAAACTTTTTGGCGAATAGTACCTCTGCTTTAGGATTGGATTTAAGTGGGTTTTATGCTGAAAAGTTCAAAAAGGTAGGGTTTACACTTTTTACTTCTTATAACAAAGGAACGGCTTTTGATCCAGCGGATATTGGTTTAACAGCTATTCCAAAGTTTGATAGGTGGACTGTTAATCCACGTATATTTTTTTACTTAGGAACAGATACAAAGATGGACCTCGGTGTCAGCTATATTACTGAGGAGCGCTTGGGGGGCAATATAGACTTTATTAAAGGTAATGATGTTCGGAATCCTTATTTTGAAAAAAACTTTACTGACCGTTTCTCTACTCAGTTTAATTTTTCTCATAGGTTTTCTAAGAATGCTCAACTGAGAATAAAAAATTCAATAAGTAATTTTAAAAGGCAAATAGAAATACCAGATTATGGATTTTCTGGACAGCAATTATCTACATTCAGTGAAGTCAATCTGATCACATTTACCGATAGATCGGAGTGGGTATGGGGAATTAATCTTTGGAGCGATCAGTTTGAACAAAGAGAAGCTAGGGCAGGGTCAGATCTGAGTTTTAGTAATGTAACAGTTGGTTTATTTGGACAAAACACTTTCAATCTCACTCAAAAATGGACTTCTGAATTGGGGATGAGAGTGGATTATCAGTCTGATTATGACGTCTTTGTATTACCAAGAATTTCTTTGTTATTTGAGCCTACAGAACGCTTAACTTTTAGATTGGGTGGCGGAATTGGCTATAAAACACCTACCGTTTTTTCGGAAGAAGCTGAGAGGTTACAATTCCGAAATATATTAGCGATAAGTCCATCTGAACTTCAAGCCGAGGAGTCAATTGGAGGAAATTTTGATGTAAACTATCGCTGGCCAATTACAGATAAACTATTACTTTCATTAAACACTTTATTTTTCTATTCAAAGATTAAAAATCCGCTTGTTTTAACAAAAACAGATGGGATACTGGCGCTTCCTAATACATTTAAGTTTAGTCAGCCAAATAGCTATGTTGATACCAAAGGGATAGAAATAAATATGAAATGGTCGTATAATGATTTATCACTCTTCATTGGGTATACCTATGCAGATGTTAATGAGCATTATAATGGTAAAGTAAAGGAGTTTCCCCTAGTGGCTAATCACAGATTCAATAACGTATTAATGTATGAAAAGCACGAAAACTTCTGGATTGGATTTGAGGCCTATTACTTTAGTCCTCAAAAGTTAAGCGATGGCTCAACGGGTCAAAATTACTGGATCGTGGGACTTATGACAGAGAAATCATTTGAAGAGAGACTCTCTGTATTCCTTAATTTTGAGAATTTCTTGGATGTGCGTCAAACGGCTTTTGATAGTATTTATACTGGAGATATTAGTGATCCTCAGTTTAGGGATATCTATGCGCCTGTCGACGGTTTTGTTATAAATGGAGGGGTAAAACTTAAGTTTTAGTCATCTTACCTATCACATTCATCCTTCAAATTGAGGATGTTTTGTTGGCTAGTGGTTTTAGGAAAGAGGTAAAATAAAATGCTGTAAATTAGATTTTTCATCTTTTAAAAATAAAAAACTCCGAGAATCACCACACCCCTTCTAGTTAAATATACAAATTCATAGGTCCTTGACCAAAACTTATTATCAAATTAAAATGATGGACATTCCTTTTTATGCCTTTAACTAAAACTATGAAGTCACCCTCACCTCAACACTTCATGAAATACTTCCCTTTCTAACACCTCAAAATAAGCCTCAAACTCCTCCAATATCACCTCCCTAGAAAAACACTCACAAGTATTATTAATCTCCTTTAAAACGGCTGTATGCATCCCAGATTTCAGCATTCCTACTCTATAATAATCCTTAGCCTTATCACTGACCTTAAGCTTACCATGCGCTCGCTTTTTGTGCGTTCCTTTGACTAAGATAAAGTCATAATCTCCTTGTACAATAAAGCCTGAATCTTCAAGTTCCTCCATTGCGAGAACCACCACATTACCAAAGGGATTAAGACCCGTTCTACGCTCCAGTCCAATACCATTAGCGATGTCTGATTCATCTGCTTGAAGAAAGCCAGCAGT
>Ga0209602_1000804_pt1 | contig 29248 bp, 27 predicted proteins | sample COGITO_mtgs_1205_3_FD_184810 | JGI IMG/M metagenome (GOLD analysis project Ga0209602, IMG submission 184810) | Pelagic marine microbial communities from North Sea - COGITO_mtgs_120524 (SPAdes) (version 2) | ecosystem: Environmental > Aquatic > Marine > Epipelagic ...
TAAATTTATAAAAAAATTAAAAATCCAGAAACTAATAAAAATGTTTCTATTTATTCTAAAAAAGGTATAGCTATCTTAGAAAAATATTTAAATAATTTAACAGGGGGCATCGGCGGCTTAAACGGAATAACAGGTTTTTTAAAAAATGCTGCTAGTGATATTAACCCAGTCAAGAACCAAAAAAAAAAAATAAAAAAAAAAGAAACATTAGAACTTGATATGCCGGACGAGTTTAGAAGTGATGATTACCAATCTAAACTTAAAATTATAATTGACATCATAAATTCTAAGGAACACTTATTTGATTCAAACATGAAACAGTTCTATGGAAAAAATCTAAAATATCTAAATAAAAATATGTTATATTTTGTGATTCCTTTTGCATGGTACTTCCAATCCTTTGCTAAACCCAAAATTGAAGAATTTAAAACAAAATATAATTCGGAAAACAAAGATTTTTTTACAAAAATTTATATAGATAAAAACGAATACGATTTTGATACCAATATCTATGAATTTCATTTAACAAATATAATTAGTGTCGTATTTATATTGTATACTTTTGTATCAGGTATTTTATCCATAAGCCCCATGTCCACGGACAATGACGAAATTAAAAGTCTTGAAGACACAAAAAAAATTGTTAAAGAAATTATAAAAAAAATAAAAAAATTAGAAATCTATAATAATGAATCACAAAAATTCGAATTATTAAAAAAAATTCATAGTGATTTAACCCAGAGATTTATGTTAATCGTGGCTAATCAAGTAGCGTATCACAATTTACTATTTCAGATTAATCATGCTTTAGAAAATGCAGCGAAGGATATTTGAAATCTGATATTAGTTTATGATAAGTGAGTTTATTATTTACAATTTAATTAAATAAATTATTTTATTGTTATATTATAAATGTATAATATAATTAAAAATCCAGAAACTAACAGAAATGTTTCTATTTATTCTAAAAAAGGTATAGCTATCTTAGAAAAATATTTAAATAATTTAACAGGGGGAGGGGGCTTTCAAGCACTTACAAATTTTTTATATAGATCCACCACTCCGAAGGCGACTGAACAAGAAACATTAAAACTTGAGGATATATTTACAGATCATCTCTACAAAGAAAATTTTTATAAGTTGTTAAAAATAATAGAAATTTATAAATCAGATCAAAACAAAGATAATTTAGTTAATTTAGTTAATAAAATAAACCCATGGGAGCGCACACAGACTTATCTTCTATATAAAAATATGTTATATTTTTTCATACTTTCAGGTAAACTAGAATTGATAAAAAATTTGTATGATGACAATTCATTAAGGCAAAAGATTAATATTATAGAAAAATATAATGAGCAAAACAATAATTTTTTTAAAGAAATTAATATAAATCATCTAAAGAAGAATGATTGGAATTATGAAGTAAAAAAATTAATTTATAGATTTCATTTAACAAATATAATTAGTGTCTTATTTATATTAATAAGAAATTTATCTGATCTCAAACGCAGTAGGCCCAGTGCTTTATCAGATCTCAAAATTGATGAATTAACAAATGAAGTTACGGATAATATAAATAAATTGTCACATAAAAAAAACATAAACTTGAATAAACCTTCTTCAAATAATGTGAAATCATTAATTAAAATTAATGATTCTTTAATAAAATTTTTTGATAGAATGTTTGAAAAAAAAAATGCGCACATAATTTTAAAAGCATGTAATGATGATGAGGATATAGCGATATGTTCTTTAACTAAAACAATTGAATTCTTCACAATTGAAGAATTCAAGCTATTTAAATAATTCTTCCATCTTATTTCTAATATTAGTTTATAATAAGTGAGTTTATTATTTACAATTAAATAAAATAAATTATTTCTTATATTATATTATAAATGTATAATATAATTAAAAATCCTGAAACTGATAGGAATGTTTCTATTTATTCTAAAAAAGGTATAGCTATCTTAGAAAAATATTTAAATAATTTAACTGGGGGAGGGGGCTTGAACGCAATAAAAAATTTAGTAAATAAACCAACAGAAACATTCGAACTTCAGCATATACCGGACAAGTTTAAAAGTAATGATTACCAATCTAAACTTGAAACTATAATTAACATCATAAATTCTCCGCATATAGAAAATTATTTACAAAAAATAGAATTGTTTATAAATATAGATGAAAATAAAAAATATCTATATAAAAACATGGTATTATTTTTATTTACTCTTAATTCTGAAAAACTGTTAATAAAAAAATTGTTTAATGGACAAAATTTCAAGATATATATTAATAAAATTAACAATAACCCTCATAAATTATTTTTAAAACATATTAATATAAAAAATCTAAAAAAGAATAATTGGAATGATAAAGTAAAAAATTTAATTTATAGATTTCATTTAACAAATATAATTAGTGTTTTATTAATATTAATAAATAATTTATCTAATTTAATAGAAATTGCAAAAAATACGGTGAAAAGTCTGGGTCGGATCACCCCTGATTTTATTATGGAAGAAGCTTATCAGTACTTTAATTTACAAAAAGAATTATATGAAAATATCAGGTCAGTAAATAAATTATCCGAAAAAAATGAATATAATAATAACGTGAAAATATTAATTAAAATTAATAGTTCTTTGAAGGAATTATTTTCTAAAATAATTAAATTAGATGATAAAGCGACAAATCAAATCTTACAAGGATGCATGGGGGTCAAGCTTCTTTGTAATCTAACTGATGCAATGGAAACATCCCATTTCTAATATTAGTTTATGATAAGTGAGTTTATTATTTACAATTTAATTAAATAAATTATTTTATTGTTACATTATAAATGTATAATATAATAAAAAATCCAGAAACTAACAGAAATGTTTTTATTCATTCTAAAAAAGGTATAGCTATCTTAGAAAAATATTTAAATAATTTAACAGGTGGGGGGTCAATTAAAACATTAGAAGTTAAGTATATACCTCACGAATTTCAAAGTGATAACTACGAAAGACTTAAAGATATGATTTCTATCATAAATTCTGTTAAAAATATATCGGAGAACGTCGATGGTCAAAGCCATGAAAAAAATATGAGATTATTCATGCTTAATAATAAAGAATATGTAAATAGAAATATGTTATATTTTTTTGTTTCTTCAGTATCAGATATTAAACAAGATTTAGTATCAGATATATCAGATATTAAACAAGATTTAATATCAAATATTAAACAAGGTTTAACATTCAAGAAAAAACCAAAATCTTTACCTTTTATATCCTATATTTTACTGAAATTAACACTACAACCAGATGCGCAAAAAAATATTAAACAATTTATACAAAATTATAATAAGCAAAACAATAATTTTTTTGAAGAAATTAATATAAATTATCTAACTATGAATCATTGGAATGATCAAGTAAAAAATTTAATTTATAGATTTCATTTAACAAATATAATTAGTGTTTTATTAATATTGTTTATTTATATATTAAATATTTTGGAATTATTGTATAATCAGAAATTATCTTCCTCATTGTCATACAAAGAGCACCTAAAATTAAAAGAAGAAATCATAAATATTATAGATAAATTTTATAAACAAGACTTGATTTTGTGTGATTTAAATAATGTGAAATCATTAATTGAAATTAATGATTCATTAAAGACTATATTTATAAAAATATTAGATTATCCAAAAATTTTTCCTGTGTTACAAGATAATTTGAAAAAAGATCTACTGGTGCAAAATAACAGACTGGTAACAATGGAATAATTCGTCCATCTTATTTCTAATTTTAGTTTATAAAAAGCAACTTTATTATTTTTTGTTATATTATATTATAAATGTATAATATAATAAAAAATCCAGAAACTAACAGAAATGTTTCTATTTATTCTAAAAAAGGTATAGCTATCTTAGAAAAATATTTAAATAATTTAACAGGTGGCATGAAATGGAACCCATTAAAAGATACAACAATACCGGACGACTTTCGCACTCAAACCTACATAAAACTTATGAATGATATGTTTAAAATTATAAAAGATAGCAAATTAAGTGAAAAGGAAAATACAGTTGACCTAAAAATTTTACTAAAAAAGATAAAAGAGTTCCCTTCTTCACAAGGAAACAGTGTGACAATTGAATATCTATATAGAAATATGTTATATTTTTTTATATCTATACCAGATAATAAATTCATAGAAAATTTGTATAATATACATTCAAACAATAACGAGAAAGATAGTATATATAAAACAGATTTAAAGAAAAAGATAAATTTTTTTAAAAATAAATATAAATTTTTAAAAAATATTGATATAAATCATCTAGACAACATAAATCTATATAAGGATAACAACGACGGTGGTGGTGTTAAAAACAGTTTAGATGGGTATATTTTTAGAATTCATTTGACAAATATAATGAGTGTCTTATTAATATTAATAAAAAATTTATCTGATCTCAAACAAGATGAATTATCAAACGGAGTTATGGAAAAGATAGATAAATTGTTAGTTTCAAAAGAGTTGAATGGCCAAAGAGGAATTGTGTGCACTATAAATAGTGCTAAATTAATAATTGAAATAAATATTTTTTTGATAGATTTATTTAAAAAACAAGAAAATATATTTATATTTAATGATTTATTTAAAGATTTAACGGAATCAATATTTAATAACAACATTAAATAGTGATATCGATAAATTGTCAGATGTTTTAGCCAAGATTAATTCAAATACTATTAAGGAACTTCATAGTTGATCTTATTTCTAATATTAGTTTATAATAAGTGATTTAATTATTTACAATTTAATAAAATATTTTATTAAATTATATTATAAATGTATAATATAATAAAAAATCCTGAAACTAATAGGAATGTTTCTATTTATTCTAAAAAAGGTATAGCTATCTTAGAAAAATATTTAAATAATTTAACAGGGGGCTGGGGCATGCCAAAAATAATGACACCCGACTCCGAACCGATGAAATTTATAGATAAATTATATATAGATAACATACCACCAATGTTTAGAAATGAATACAACATCGGAAAAGAAGAAATAAAATATGTAGATTATGTAGATTACAAAAATGAGCTTAAAAAAATATTAGAAATAATAAAAAAAAAGTCAAACGACGAGCAGAAGATAGAAGAAATAACAAATTATTATAATGATGAAATTAGGATAGAATATCCACATCAAAACTGCCCTATATGCGCGTACAATGCTTTATCAAGATACATAGTGATAGTGAAATTAACCAAACAGCAATATCTATATAAAAATATGGTATTATTTTTATTTACTCCTAATCCATGTTTTTCTAGATTAAAATCAAAACATCAGTTGATAAAAGAATTGTATAAAGTCAGAACCCCCTATTTAAATCAAACTATTAATATTATTAACGGTAAGATGTATGATTTATTTTTAAAACATATAAATATAATACAGCTAAAAAAGAATAATTGGAATGATGAAGTAAAAAATTTAATTTATAGATTTCATTTAACAAATATAATTAGTGTTTTATTAATATTAACAAAAAATTTATCTGATCTAGAATCAGAAGATCAATACTACAAATCATTAAAAGAAAAAGTTATGGAAAATATAGAGGATATCGAGAATTTTTCTGAACAAAAAGAAATAGAAAAATTGATAAATTATAGTGAAGAAAATGTGGATTTTTTAATTGTTATAAATGATAAATTGTGCAGATTATTATCTGACATATTTAATGTAAAAGAGAAAGAGAAACATCAAATCTTACAAGGATACGATACGACAAAAAAAAATCTAGTTGATATAATGGAACATTTTAATAGTTTCTAATTAAAAATTTTATTTTACATTTATAAAATAAATTTATATAGTATATGTATATATAATTAGAAACTTTATTATTTACATTTATAAATAAAAAAATATTTCTAAGAGCCATTAAATCATGTAATGGCAGGATACTATTTCTAATATTAGTTTATCATAAGGAATTTTATTATTAATAATTTTATAAATTTTCAAATTCAATAATTCATACAATGGATATTTTATCAATTTTTCTGTATTTTTTTCTAAAATTTCTAAATAATTATTGTTTTGGTTAATTTCATATCGATCTATTAATTTTTTTTGAATAATTTTTTTATCTAAGGTCAAGTTATAAGTTGGTAAATATAGACTAATTTTTTTTGAAATATCGTTATAATTATAAATATAACCAACAAAATCATTTTTATTTTGATTAGTAATAATTTGAGATAATTTAATATAAGAAAAACATTGTTCAGCCTTTTTAATTTTTTTATTAGTATCATTAATTTTTTCAAGATTAATGCTAAGATTAAAATTTATAAATTTTTTATCAAGTATTTTATGAACTAAATAGTGATTATATATGTCTACATATCTACGAATAGGTGAAGTAAAATGACAATAATTAGATAAATCTAAAGCATAGTGATAATTTTGATCATTACTAATAGTATATTTTGCGGCTTTATTATTTATAATTTGTAAAAAATTAGCTAATTCAGTATCTATATTTTTAAAATTTTCATTTTCTAAATTTTTTTCGTGAATTCTCAATACAGGATTATCATTGTTATCTAATATAAATTTACAAGATTCACAATTGAAGATTATCATTAATTTTTCAATAAATTTATGACTATCAAAATGTTTATAAAATTTGTTGTATAAATTTTTATATTGCAAATTTTTTACTATATTTATTATTTTATAATATTTACTTTTACAATTATAGAAATGTTTTTTTTCAAAATCTTCATAAGAAAAAGCATATTTATTGATTATTATATTTTTAATTATAGAACTACTAATTATTAAATTATTTTGTATAATAAGACTTAATGTTAAAACTAAACGTTTTTTTCCAGGTAATAAAGATAATAGACCACAGCTAAGAAATTCTGGAAACATATTTAATATTTTATGAGGAGCATAAATGGACGTAGTTAAATCATCATTGAGGAATAATAAGTGTAAATTATGATAAATAAGAGTTCCGATAACATCTGTAATATGTATATTTAATTGTATTTTATTATTGTCTAATTCTTTAAATGACATTGCATCATCGATGTCTTTACAACCTATAGGATCAATAGATATGACTTCATAACTAGTAATATCATTATATTGATCAATATTATAATTATCATGTAAATTATTTATAAAATTTTTATCTAATTTCAGATATTTTTTAGTTAATTGATATTTATATAAAATTCCATCGTATAAAGCGTCATTATTATCAATTTCTCCCAATATAGTAATAATTTCACCAAAAGGTAAAGTATTTTCCCAAGATAAAAATTTTATAGTGACTATAATATTTTTAGAATATTTTTTTTTAGTAGTAGTTGAGACCAAAAAGTTAGGATAACATTTTTCTAAAGACACAAAATTATATGTATCAACTCCTCGTTTATTTGGTTTAAATTTATATTTAGAATATAGCTCAAGCACGCCTATGAGAACTTTACTAGAAATATTAGATTTTATAAGATTACATTTATTATTTGTAATATTAACATAATCACCATGAAAAATATTACCAATATTTTCATAACCATTTATATAAATTTGATCAAATTTATTTTCAACAATAGCTTCAGAATAATTAGATGATTTAATATAAATAATACCATTCATTCAATATTAAAATTAATTTATTTTTATATACATAATATATAATTAATATGAATAAAAACTATTTAGAAAAAAATAAAAATAGTATGGGTAATATTCAATATGGAAATGGAAATGATGTCGGATATTATCCTGCAGTAAGTAGAGAGAGAATAGGGGGTATGGTTGAATATGGTGTTTGGGAAACAATGCCTCCAATATTTATAGGAGAATTATTAACACAACAAGGTGGATATAATAAAATAATAAATCCAAATACAAGAAGAAAAGTTAATATAAATAGCAAATTAGGAAAAAAAATATTATACAATTATCTGAAAATATTTAGAGGTAATATATATGAATGAGAAAAAAATTATAGAAGAGATAATGGATTCAACCGGTATAAGTTACAATAAAGCTTATAGAATTTTTAATCCAACATGGTATGATTATTTAATTGATATAAAATTAAGAATAAAAAAATTTTATGATAATAAAATTAATTAATTTAATAATAGTTAATTAGAAAAAAAATTTGATTTAAATAAATTATTAAATAATGATATTTATAAAATGTCAAAAGGTCCAGATGCACACGGAGAATCACAAGAAGATAAATATCACAATATTTCCAAAATAGATTTTATTTCTCAATTGGAAAAATCTACAGTAGATTTGGCTAAAACAATTGCAAAAAAACATAATCTTCCTGAAGATAGTGTTCTTGAATGTATACCAAAAGAAATTCAATTAAAAATTATAAATTTAAAAAGCAATAAAAAAAGTAAAGAGGCAAAAGGAAAAGTAGAAAAAATAGCGGACTATAGAGAGGCAGAAAAGTTAGATGATTTAAAATTATTTAAAATAGAAGAATTAAAAAATATTTGTATTGAAAATAATTTAGCTATATCAGGTTCAAAAGTAAATTTAATGAATAGGGTATGGTGTATTAATCATCCAGAAGATTGTAAAGAGGAGATACCAAAAAAGAAAGGTAGAAAGCTTAAAGATAATTTAGTAGAAAAGAAAGAAAGAAAATCAAAAAAGAAGATAGAAGAAGCTATCAATATAGAAGAAGAAAATAGTTCTAATATAGAATTAGATCCTGAAAAAATGGAAGATATTTGTATAGATGATAATGGAAATAAAATAGATAGTGGGGGTAGAGCTCTAAAAGTGCTACAAAACAAATGGGTATTTCAAGATGATAAAGAATCAATGGAATTTGTAGGAGTTTTAGAAAGTGAAAATAAAGTATTATTTATAGATGAGCCTCCTGAAGAATTTTATAATAATAATATAAAATAATTTCTAAAAAAATAATTTATAATATAGATATAGTAAATACTACATTTTTTTTTATTTAACAGATAAAAAATTTGATGTAATAAAGTTGTAATATTTTTTACATATAAACCTCTCAACAGCAGAGCCATGACAAAATTAAATGAAAATTACAATAAGGTATTTTCAAACTTAAAGAATGCAGGATATTCAATATATTCTTATCAAGAAGAAGCTATAAAATGGATGATTAAAAGAGAGATAACAGGAAATGTGTGGACAAATAAGGAGACAAATGAAATTATACATATCAAAGGCGGATTATTGTGTGATGAACCAGGACTAGGAAAAACAATAGAATGTTGTGGAATGATGTTGGGGAATTTAAGAAGTAAAACACTTATAATAGTTCCAACATCAATTATAGATCAGTGGAAAGATGCTATAGAAAAAATTTTACCTAATTTATTAATATATATACATTATGGATCTAATAGATGTATGTCAATAAAAGATTTATATGAAAAAAAGTTTGATATATTGATAACTACTTATGGTATGGTTTATAATAAGCCAAGAAAATCAAAAATAGTAGACCCACAGACAATTCTTCATTATTATGGAAAATGGGATAGAATCATTGTAGATGAAGTTCATACTATAAAAAATACTTCTTCAAAAATATTTAAAATGCTTAATAAATTAAAAGGAGATATAGTATGGGGATTAACAGGGACACCTATTCAAAACAGTGAAAAAGATATTTATGGATTATATAAATTTTTGAACATTCCTAAAAAATACTTAAATAAAAGTTGTTTAGAATACTTGAATAAAATGTTACTTTTAAGAAGAACTAAAAAAATGGTAGAAAATACTAATTCTGAATTAAAATTACCTAAATTAATAGAATATGATCATGCTTTGGAATATGATACAGAAAGTGAAAGAAGTGTATATAAAAAAATACAAAATTATATATCCAAACAGTATGATGAAATATTAGAAGATGATGAATTATCAGAAAGTTTAAAATCAATAGTATATTTTGAATTATTACTTAGATTACGACAAGCATCTATTCATCCACAGATAGCAATAAGAGCACTATCAAAAAAGTTAAATAAAAAAATAAATTGGTGTTGTGAAAATTCTACAAAAATAGATCATCTTACAAATATGATATACGAGTCAAATAATAAATCTTTAATATTTTGTCATTTTAGAGAAGAAATGAACCTGATAGAAGAATCTTTAAAAAAGAAAGGTATATTATCAAAACAATATCATGGAAGTATGAATGCAGATAAGAGAGCATCAATATTAGCAAGTTTTAATAGTAATGATAGTTTAAAAGTAATTAATTTATTATTTGTAAAATATAATTTTGATATCAATATACAACAAAAAATATTAGATAACTTACCGAAAGTATTAATAATTCAAATAAATGCAGGTGGAGTTGGTATAAATTTACAACAATTTTCTGAAGTATATTTTACTTCAGCAGATTGGAATCCTTCTAATGAAATACAAGCAATATGTAGAGCATATCGTATAGGTCAAAAAAATATAGTATCAGTTCATAGATTTATATTGTTTGATCAAAAAATGGAATTTTCAACAATAGACCAAAGAATAGCATCAATTCAATTAGAAAAAAGAGAAATTATGAGTAATATTTTTGATGATGATGATTTATTACATAATGGTAAATTAATAGTTTCAAAATGTAAAGATAATAATTTGTTAAAACAGCTTAATATGAAAGATTATGGAAGTTTATTGAGATAATAATAAATATTAGTGCTTAAAAATTTGATTAATAAAATATTTTTTTAAATAAAGATAACAACAATAATGCTACTTGATCTGAGTCCAAAGCAATTGGAAAATTTTGGAGCAGTTTGTAATGAAATATTAAGAATAAAGATTGATATTCTTTATAAAATAAGTATAGAGAAGAATGAAGATTTTCTAGAACTTTTAAAAGAATTTTTACCAGATGCATTAGAAAATGAACATAAATATTTATTAGATAATTTATATATATTAAACCAAACTAGTAAGAACATTATTTTTGACAAAAATAAAAATGAAACAGAGAATATTGATATAAATAAAGATACAATAGTTGAACAACCTAAAAAAGATAAAGTAGTAGAAAATAAATTGATAGAAGAAAAACCTAAAAAAGATAAAGTAATAGAAAATAAATTGATAGAAGAAAAACCTAAAAAAGATAAACATAAAAAGTTTTTTTTAAGCAAACATACTAATTAATAATATATTAATTATTAAATTTGATTAAATATTTTTTTTTTGTAAAAGTATAAATGTCCTTTTTGGATAAATCTTGGAAACCATTAATTGAAAGATTATTTATAGAAGAATTAATAAATTTTATAAAAATAATTGAAAATAAAAAAAAATTAGATTTAACAGACTTAAAGTTTAAATACGAAAATATAGAAATGAACTATTCTATTAAAGAAAATATTATATATTGTTTCAAAATGCTGATTCATAAAGCAAATGCTGAAGATGAAAAAGGTTTATCATTTAAAACAAGAGAATATACAGATACGATTAAAGCAATTTCAGAATTTGATGGTAAAATAAATAGTATTAATGACGTAGAAAATATATTAAAAAAATCTGGAAAAAAAAATCCTAAAAAAACATTAGAAAAAATTCAAGAAATTATAAATACAGGAACACACACATTAGTAGAAGAAGCAAAAAAAGATAGTAAAATATTATCAGTAAGTAATTTAACAAAAGTATATTCAATAGGTATAAAGAAGGCACTTGAATTATATAATAAATACAATTTAATTACAGTAGAAGATTTACAAAAACAGATAATAAAAACCCCGAATATTCTTCATAATAAACAGAAAATAGGATTAAAATATTATGATGATTTAAATGAGAGAATACCCAAAAAAGAGATGGATGACTATAATAATGTGTTAAAAAGTATAGTAAGATTTTTAAATTTAGATATAAATTTTTCAATAAATGGTAGTTATAGAAGAAATATGGCTACATCAGGTGATATAGATGTTTTAATTTCAAGTAATAACAAAGATGCAAGAAAAGATTTTATATTTTGTTTAAAAAAACAAAATATAATAAAGGAAACATTAGCAGACGGTAGTAAAAAATTTATGGGTATATCAAAAATAGAAGGATATGATAAATATAGACATATAGATATAATAGAGTGTAATCCAGATGAATATGCATTTGCACAATTATATTTTACAGGTTCAGGAGGTTTTAATACTAAAATGAGAAGTATAGCACTAGATAAAGGATATTCAATGAATGAATATTGTTTATCGAATAAATTTACAAAAAAAAGTGTATCTAAAGATGAAATATTTAAGAAAATAGAAAAGAATTGTTTTGAATCAGAATTAGATATATTTAATTTTTTAGACATTGAATATGTATTACCTGAAAATAGAATTACAGACACACCTTCTAAAATAGTTTAGAATTAAAAGATTTGTTTTTCCGTATATCGCTTCTACAAGAAGGACATACTGGCTTATTACATTTTTGAGTAAACCATTCTTTAGCACATTTTTTATGAAATACATGTCTACATCCTAAAATAGTTGTAATCTGGTTAGGTCTAATAGTTTCAAGACAAATAGTGCATGTATTATCGCATAATAATTTAATTTGTAATTTTTTACTCATTCTTGTATGTATAATGTTTTTTTCAAAATCTTCATTTGATATATGAATATTGATTGGTTTCCAAAAGTCTTCAATAGTTCTATTATTTTCTAATAAATTTTGAACATATTGTCTAATACTTATATTAAGAATAAATTTAAATTCAGAAATAATATTTTCAGGTAATATAGACAAATCATTTAATTTTTGTATAAACATACTTCGATATTGTTCAAATGTATTTAATGAATTTATATTATTTATATTTATATTTATAATAAAATTAATAAATTCATTAAATATATTTAAATTAGAAATATTATTTGTCAATTCAGTAATTTTATTTTCTTGATTATTGTTAAGATATGTATTAACAGATTTACATATTAATTTATATAAAAAATTACTTGTTATATTTTTTATCTCTATTTGTTGTTGTTTTAGATAATTATTAAATTCAAAACATGAAAAATCAATTCCAAAAAATTTTAAAATTGATTCTTGATCGAATACTCTATAACATATAAATTTATTATTTATACCAAATGTTAATTCAAACTGAAATCCTAAAAAAGGTATAGAAATTACTTTTTTAATATCTAAATATGATTCAAGTTCACTTGAAGGGCCAAGTCTACCAGTGCTTGAGGGCATTCTAGAGGAAGGTGGTTCGCCTACAGGATGAGCGGTGATGCCCACAGTGACGTTAGCTAAATGATCTGACATTTGTTTATATAAAAAATAAATAAATATTATTAATCAAATTTATTTGTCTATTTATTTTACAATAAAATTATTTAATAAAATTATTTAATAATTATAAATTCTCAAGAATTTGTGTTTTTTTGTTATCAAAATCTTCTTGTGTAATTAAGTGATTATCTAAAAGATGCTTTAATTCAGTAAGTTTATTAAAAACATTTGAAGAATTTATGCTAGAATTTTGTATTTCAGTGTCAGTATCAGATGTAATTTTAGTTTCTAAAGTATTTTGTATTTCAGTGTCAGTATCAGATGTAATTTTAGTTTCTAAAGTATTTTGTATTTCAGTGTCAGTATCAGATGTAATTTTAGTTTCTAAAGTATTTTGCATTTCAGTGTCATTATCAGATGTAGTTTTTAAAGTATGAATAGAGTAATTAGAAAGCTGTTTTTCACCACATTCTTTAATAATAATTCTAATAGGTTCATAGCATTCATTATCCATTGCCTTTCTAAATGTATCCCAAGGTGTGACAGTAGGAGGCTTCTTTGCATCAGGGTCTAATTCCATTTCTTCAAGGAAAAGCTTAAGCTGCATAGTGCTAAAACCTCCAATCATTTGAACACCAGGCTTATCAGCGGTAGTGACAAAACTTTTAGTAGATCGCATATTCCAATATATCATAGTTGGAAAATCAACATTAGCAGCCTTATATGCCTGTTGAAGAATGGAATGATGATCTTGCCATTTTTCGGTTTTAATACTATAAGAATTATATGTATAAACAACTCCATTTTGATTTGACACATACTTACGTTGTGCTTCTTCTAAATTAGATATACCTAAAAGCCTATTAATAGTATTATATGAATTTCCACTTGTTCGGTGTGCCTGGTCAAATTGCATATCAGAAACAACTATCATCCATTCTGGAGCAGATACTTTATTTTTTGTGCATATATCTAAAATAAGATCGTGTGCAGAGATAAAATCTGTAGATCCACCCCATGGTGAAGTATAACAAACACCTACCTTTTCCCAAAATTTTAATTCTTTTCCAGCTCTGTTAGAATCCCATTCTCCCAAAGGATTTTTCTTAGATCCAAAGAAATGTCCTATTGAATTTGTTGTTCCATGTGTCATTCTATCAAAATCTTCCTTTGAATTAGGATAGCTTAAGCTAATCCAATTAGGTTTGGATTCAAATGACATAAACTTATCCTTAAAGGGACCTTCCGATAGAGTGGATGCTAGAATTGCGATTGCCATTGCACCATTCATCGGATCACCTAACATTGAGCCTGAGAAATCAGCTAGAACAATACCCTTATCAATAGCCAATCCCTTTTCAATCATCAACTTTCTAAAATGATTTACATGGTCTAACCATTGTGCTTCTATAACTAATTTATCACCTTCAGTGAGATTGTTCCAATTTGTATATACTTGATTACAAAGTTCATGAATGAAAACAGTCTTTCCATGAATTGTAGCTTTTCCATTTACGGACTTAACTAAATGATTCATTAGATTTTCTCTACATTGAATACGCTTTGGATCAGAACCACGCAAATCCTTTCCCTTTTTCTTTTCATAAAGATATGCCTTCTTTTTCTTAAATAGACACTTACCTGGAACAAATTGAAAGCGAATTTCATCAAATCGATTTGCGCATTCAAGTTTTTCGGTAGTAATTATAGCATCTTGTAGTGGTGCATAGAAAATTCGGACTTTCTTTAGAGCAGACTTGAAATCATATTTAAATAAGTCTGGATACATTCTCTTAGCAATTTCTTTAGCACACTTTGTAGAACGATCTAATGATCTGTTTTCCTTAGGAAGCCATTTAGCAGCAAGAGATATTTTACAACGTTCCGTAGTTTCACCCTTTTCATTTTGTATTTGCCATTCATCATATGAAGCTCTGTCTGCCTTAAGTTGCTCTATATATAAATTATATATAGCATCAACAAACTTTTCAAGAGATATATCATTATACTTTTGACCATTTGCAAAACGTTCTAAAAGAAGATTATAATCCTTCCAAGATCCATATTCCTTTAATTCTGGTAAAATTTTAAGCATAGTTTCTGGAAATATTGTGATAAGTTCTAAAAACATAGCTCTACTTTGATCTCTACGCCCCTTTCCATTGTTTCTAATATCACGACATTGAATTGCTGATATTATCAAATCCGCTAAAAAAGATGCACGTCCTTCTTCTGAAATATCATTTGCATTAGATATTTTTTCATAAGCCTGTTTTACAAAATTACTACAAGCTTCATTTGAAGTATTATCTACAATACCTGAAAATAGTGCAACAAGACCACCTATTATAGGATGACCTTCACCATGAAGACCATACATAGTATACATATCCGAACCATTTTCACCACAAACAGTAGGTGCAAGTGATCCAACGGAAGATTCAACTGCCTTAGCAAACTTCTCAATACGGCTATCAATTTTCTTCGTCATTTTGTTTTGAGTATATTTTATGATATATCTTTAGGTAATTTTTCAATCAAATTTTTCTGTATAAACTACAACGATTTAAAAATTAATTATTACAAAACATTTAAAGGCATTTAATTTATAATAATCAATGGAAGGAATTAAAAATTCTGTTTTATCTAATAGTATACTGTGTCCTATTAATTCTAAATTAAAAAATCAATCTAATATCAATTTAGATTATATGAATGAAATAGCAAAATTCTCGTATAATGATGATAAAAGTTTTAATAATGTTTATATAACTATGGAAAAAAAAACTAAATTAGAAAAGATTTATAATGATATATTAGAAAAAATAATAATTTTGCAGACAAATATTACAGAAAAAAAAAGTTGGATGAATAATGATATTATTTTAGAATTATTTTTTAATATTGGAAAATTAGATAATATTTTAGAAAATACTGAAAACTACAATTATATTTCAATAATAAAAAAAAATTTATTAAATAATAATTTCAATATAGCGAAACAAAATTTAATATATTTAAAAAAAAATATATAATATATATATATAAATTATGCTGGATATAGATAGTCTTAATAAAACTAATTTAAATTTTATTGAAATAGAAAAAATACTAAGCATTAAAATTACAAATCATACAAGAATTTGTTCTTTACTAAATAGTAATAGAAATTATATATTTTTTAAATTAAATTTTGAAAATAATCATACTTTATGGGGTATAAATAGTATTTCTGATGATATTTTTTTTAAATTTATAATTGATATACCTTTTATTACAAAAAAAATAAATAATATAATAAATTATAATGATAGTAAAAAAAAAAAAAAGTTCTTAGAAAATAGTTTTTTATTTGCTAGTAAAAAGCTATGTTTAGATTTTTCTATTCAAGAAAAATTACCATCTGAATTTATAAATGCAATTATAAATTTTATAAATACTTCTGATTCAATAGATAATTTATGTATTGTTAAAATAGATGAAAATGAAATTAATATTACTGATGAAAATTCCGATGATATTCAAATTAGAGACAATTTTGTTAATTATATAATTAATAATTATTATAATAATGAAATAGATAATGATTTATTAGAAAATGAAAATGATTATGTTATTATAGAAAAAGCAAATGATAATCTTATTACTAATAATTATTAAGAAAGTATTTAAATTTGATAATTATTTAAAATAATATTTATTATAATTAATAATATGGTTTCAAAAAAAAATAATTATAAACAAGTAATTAATAAAACTAATAATAAAATAATAAATTCAAATTGTATTAAAGAACTTGAAATAAATATTAATTCAATTGATAATATAGATAATGAAAATACAATTTCTTGTATAATAAAAAAATATTGTGATTTTAATAATCTTGAAAAAATATATTATTATTTAAATTATATTTCTTTGAATAATTTAAATCATAAACTACGAACATATTCTCCTATTATTGATTTATTTTATAGAACTAATAATTTGTATGAAATTATTAAATTATATGAGAAAACAAGACAATATAATATTATGTTATCAGATATTGATTTTAGTAAAATACTGTATGTTTTAATAATTCAAAAATCTGATTATTATAATAAAATATTATTAGATATTAAAAATTATATTAATATACTTAGTAGTAATACATATAGTATACTTAAAAATATACTTGAAAAATCTAATAATATTAAATTACATAAAATAGATATTGATTTAAATTTAAAAAATAATATTTTAAATTTTATTGAGAACAATGAAATAAAAAAAAATAATTTTAAAGATTTTATTAAAATATTAAATGAAAAAAAACTAAAATCTAATGTTGTAATTCTTGATGGAGCTAATATTGGTTTTTATAATAATAGGCCAGATAAAGGTAATAAAATTTCAATTAATCAAATAGATAATGTAGTTAATTATTATATTGAAAAAAATTATGAAGTATTAATTATATTGCATAATAGACATTTAAAATATAATAATTTTAATTATAATGAAAATATAATTATAAATAATTTTATTAAAAAAAAAATTTTATATCAAACTCCTAATAAATTAAATGATGATTTATATTGGTTATATGCTATTATATATTTATCTAAATTTATAAATTGTTATTTAATTACAAATGATAAATTAAGAGATCATATATTTTCTATTATATTAAAAAATATTACAAAATTTGATAATAAAATTATATCTTATTTTATAAATAATTATGTAATTAATTATGAATTTGATTTAACTGATAATTTTTTACCTCATAAAATAAAAAATTATACTTGTTGTATTCAAAAAATTGAAATTAATAATAATTTATCTTGGATTTTACCTATTAAATTTGATAAAATTATATATTATAAATTATTAAAAAACACTTAAAAATATTTATATTAATATTATTATGAAATTTTTAGCAGAATATATATGGTTAGATTCTTCTAATAATCTTAGATCTAAATCTAAAACAATAAATTTTTATATAAATAATATAGAAAATATAATGGAAACGGTTTTAGATCTTAGTATATATGAAGAATGCGAATGTTATAATAATTCAGAAATTGGAAATAATAATCAAGAAATTATTATATTAAAACCTTGTGCTGTATTTCCTGATCCTTTTAGAAAAGAACCAAATGTGCTTTTATTATGTGCTACATATGATTATAAAAATAATCCTATTATAAATAATTATAGAGATAAGTGTAAAATTATACAAAAACAGACAGAAAATTTACAACCATTATTTATACTTGAACAACAATTTTTAATTATGGAAAGTTGCACTTGTTGTCCTAATAAAATTACTAATAAACCTTATGGTTTTAAAGATTCAAATGAATTAATATTAAATAATAAACAACATTATTGTTCAATTGGTTCTAATAATGCTTTTGGTAGAAAAATATCTGAACAGGCTTTTCATTCTTGTTTAGAATCAGGTATAAACGTTTTAAGTATAAATTCTGCGATTAAACCATCACAATGGGAAATACAAGTTGGTCCTGATAATTGTTTAAATGTTAGTGATCATTTACTTATAGTAAGATATATAATAATAAGAATAAGTGAATTATTTAATGCACAAATTAGTTTTAATAATAATAATTATTATAATGATAGTATAATTTCAACTTGTTATATTAATTATACAGATATAAATTTGCAAAAAGATTTTAAATATATATATGAGACAATTATAAAACTATCAGATTATGAAATTCAACAAAAATTTAAAGAAAAATTAGACATTTGTAATTTATCTGATTTAGATTTTAATGAGATTTCACAAATAAGTAATAATATAAAAATACCTTATAAAACATTTAAAAATAAAAAAGGATATATTCAAGATAGACGCTACTATGCTAATATTAATCCATACTTAATTACATCTGAAATTTGTGAAAATATTAATAACTAGAATTTAGTCATTTTGTAAATAACAACATATTTAAATATCATAATAATCAATACTATTACTATTATCTAAATTATAACTATTATCATTAATATAACTAATATTAGTATTATCACTATTATTACTTAATGTATCATTATAATCACTTAAAATATCACTATTATTACTTAATGTATCATTATAATCACTTAAAATATCACTATTATTACTTAATGTATCATTATAATCACTTAAAATATCACTATTATTACTTAATGTATCATTATAATCACTTAAAGTATCACTATTATTACTTAATGTATCATTATAATCACTTAAAGTATCACTATAATCACTTAAACTAAGACTATAATTATTCAAATTATAAATATGATCAATACTATTACTGTTATCAATACTATTACTTTTATCAATACTATTACTATTATTAATTGTATTATTTAATATATATTTTTTATACTTTTGATATTTACTATTATATTTATCTATATAATTGCTATTTAGATAATTGCTACTATTATTAAATAATTCCTTATAAATATTTATATATTTATCATTTTTTATTTTTTTTGAAAAAATTTTATCTTTACATCTAATCATTTTTTCTCTTAAATACATTACTAAAGATAATCTATTAAAATGCCAACCATTTTCTATATCTTTTTTTTTAAATTTATTACTAATTTTATTGTTTTTAGGTATAAATTCTGTATTACAATGCCATTCGTGAACATCCATTGCTAAATAATCACCCGTTCTTAAGTCAACACATACTCCATATTGAGGAAATCCTAAATAACAACCATTATATTCATTTTCATTATTTGGATCTTCTATTACAATTAAATTTCCAAATCCATCTTTCAAATCTCCTGAATCTTTATGTAAACCTGTTCTCCAACTATAATTAATTGTTACGGTGCTATATGCAGTATCAGGGATAATAAAATCAGGTGTTTTATCAGCTCTTTCTTTTTGTATTTTATATTTATCTGGAATTAATTTTTTAAACAAATTATCACATACTTTAAGAAATGAAAGAGATAAATTCCATTTTTGTAAATTATCTCTTGTAAATGCAGTTTCACGACACGGAGGTCCACCACCTTTTAAATTTCTATCTGGTTTATCATAATATCCTACAATATTAGACGGTGATAAATTACTTTGTGTTTGTTTACTCATTTTTTTAGTTATTGATGATTTAAATTTCGTCCTAAATTTACCAGGCTCTATCAATTCACCCATATAATTTGGCATTTTTTTTCTGTCTAATACACCTGCGGCTGCTCCTCTATTTTCATGTTTTTTTTTAGATGCTTCTAAAAATGCTTCTAAAGCTAAATTTGTATATTCTTTTGGTATTACTCCTCGTCTTACTTTTAAGAGCAATTCCCCATTTTCTTCTTTATAAACATCTACATTTTGTTCTTTTAAAATAAAATTGTTTTGATAATATGATTCATCAAAATATTCTCCTTCTTTTAATTGTATTTGTTCATCTGTTAATATTTTTTTTACAAATATCCTTTTTAATTTAGAATCTATCATTATTATATTTCATATATTTTAAATATTTAATATTTAAAATATGTAATATTTAAAAAATCTTTTTTAATATTAATATGAATAATAATATTAAAAAATATAAAGAGCTTATAATATTAATTCAGGATAATATTAAAAATAAACATGATAAATTTTATTTATCAAATAATATTGAAATATTATCTACAAAATTTAATGATTTATCAAATATAATATCAACTATTTCAAATATAATCTTTAATAAAAAATTATCTACAAATAAAAAAATTAATATGATAACTGATTATTTACCTTTTAATAAATCTCAATCAAATCAATTGATTACTAATTTTTTAAAAAATAAAAATAATGTAAAAATTAATAATAATATACAAACTGCTGGCTTTTTTTTTGATACTAAAAAAATTTTTAATTTTAAATTTAAAAAAAATAAAGATTTTAAAAAGCCGTTAGATATTATATATATTTTATTATTTATACTAGCATCTTATCCTTTTGCTTATGGAGCAATTGCTGATTTTATTATAATATGTAAAGCATTAATTGATGGTAGATATTTTCTAGCTACAATGGTCTCTATTACGCTATTTTTTTCATGGTTTACATTATGGCATATTGTTGATTTAGGATTAATATTTAAAGTATTATATGCTTTAGATAATCACTCTTATATTAATTATAGTAAAAAAAATAATAAAAATATTGTTAATAATAATAATTACAATGAAAATGATTTTAAATAGTTTTATCATTATATTATTAATTCTTTTGTAAAATTACAAATAGTTTAGTTACATTATGTTAATTTATTTGAAATAATTTATTTGAAATAATTATTTTACATGCTAAAATAATAAAATATTAACAGTATGTAAATAAATTTATTCTCTTATTTATATCTTGTTTTAATTTATTTTTTTTAAATCTAATTATATATTATAATGAATATAACTATTATTTTAATAATTATTGTTATTATTTTATTTTTATTATATAGTATTTTTAAAAAATATAAAAAAATTTTAAAAGAAAAAAAAAATAGTCCTACTTTTATTACTAATACTAAAAATGCAAAAAAATATGAAATTATTACAAGCACTAAAATCCCTGAAATGTCTAAAGAAGGATATTCAATTTCCGTCTGGGTATGGATTGATGATATTAATTGGAAAAAAAAAGAGTTAAAACATATATTATATAGAGGTATATATAATGCTCCTAAAAATAAATGTCAACCTTGTCTTATATTTAATGAAGAAAATGATTTATCCATATATTTTGACTTAGAAAATAATAAATCCTTACAAACCATTGTAAAAAATATACCTTTAGGCAGATGGTTCAATATTATAATTACAGCTTATAAAAGAACATTCAATATCTTTATAGATGGTTTGCTTAAAAATACTAGTGTATCTCAAGATATGATAAAAACAAATAATAATAGTATTTACATAAATTCGAATGGAGGTTTTTCTGGATTAATATCGCATTTAAGATATTTTCCTTATTCTATAAGTGTTCATAAAGCAAATTTTATTTATTCTATGGGACCAAAATCAGATTCGTTCCAAAATTTTTCTAAAATACACAAATACTTTATTAAATTTTTGGATAAAATTACTTTTTTTGAAAAAAAAAAAAAAAATGATAAAGATTCTTCTAAAATAATTACTGTTGATAATAATTTATCAAAAGATCAATTGATAGCATTAATATCAAACTCTACTACTTCCTCTTCATTATCAACCGATCAACAATCTACAAATAATAATAAATATTATTTAAACAACTTATCTAAAGAAAAATTACAAATCATAAGAAATGATATATTAATTAACGATAAAGATATTGAAAATAAAATTGAAAAATCTATAACAATACCACAGATCAATGAAAAATCATCTTTGGTATTAACACCTAACGGATTATTAGTGCCAGTGCAAGTTTCCGAATCCACACCAGCACCAGCATTTACGCCAGCATTAGTTTCTGCATCCGTTTCAAAATCTAGCGCAGGATCCGAACCAGTTCTAGTATCCCCATCATCACAAGTTTCTGAATCTGCATCAAGATTAGCACCAATTTTAGCATCCGTGCCTGCACTTGGATCAGCACCATCACAAGCATCATTACAAGCATTAGCACCATCACAAGCATCATTACAAGCATTAGCACCATCACAAGCATTAGCACCATCACAAGCATTAGCACCATCACAAGCATCATTACAAGTATTAGCACCATCACAAGCATCAGCACCATCACAAGCATTAGCACCATCACAAGCATTAGCACCATCACAAGCATCATCACAAGCATTAGCACCATCACAAGCATTAGCACCATTACAAGCATCAGCACCATCACAAGCATCAGCACCATCACAAGCATCAGCACCAGCATCAGCACCATCACAAGGATCAGCACCAGCACAAGCATCAGCACCATCACAAGGATCAGTACCATTAAAAGCATCAGCACCATCACAAGGATCAGTACCATTAAAAGCATCAGCACCATCACAAGGATCAGTACCATTAAAAGCATCAGCACCAGCACAAGCATCAGCACCATCACAAGGATCAGTACCATTAAAAGCATCAGCACCAGCACAAGGATCAGTACCATTAAAAGCATCAGCACCAGCACTAGCATCCGCACCATCACAAGCACCTGCACCAGTAATTGCTTCTACATCAAAAAAAAATAAAAACTCTAATTTTTTACCAAAAGCATCAGCACCAGCACTAGCATCCGCACCATCAAAAGCATCTGCACCAAGAACAGACAACCTTCAAATAAAACATAGAAAACAATCAACAGGATCAATTTTATCATTGTCAGACATGGCTAAAAATTTTTCACCAAAAGCACTAGCACCACCACCTCGACCACTAAAAGCACCAACAACAGACAACCTTCAAATAAAACATAGAAAACAATCAACAGGATCAATTTTGTCATTGTCAGACATGGCTAAAAATTATAAACCTCCACCTCCACCACCACCACCACCACCACCGCCACCACCACCACCACCACCACCACCACCTCCGGCATCAGGTTCGGGAACTCTTTCAGCACAGGAGACAGTGATGGTGACAGTGCCTCAGGGGGGCTACAAGAAGGGGGAGGTTATTTATGTGCCGACCAAATATGGCAAAGTGTCTGTGACCGTACCGCAGAACGTGAAAAAAGGGGATGTGCTCGAAGTGCCCCTCAACGTCAATGTGCACCGACCCAGCCCCAAAACTACTCAGACATCGAGAAACTTCACATCAGTTGGTGGCCTTTATGACCCATACGGACGGACATCGAGATTGCTTGACGCGGGCAGACTGGCCTCTTACGCTAAAAAACGTTTCTGGTAAACTCTTGTGGCCCTTTTTAGATAGGTGTGCATATAGGGGATCAGGGTCCCACATCTTAAAAGTGGTTAGCCGGGTATACCTTATACTAGCCTTATGGGACTAATACAGTATATCAATATTCTGAAAACTCAATTATATGCTACTTAATACAAAATATAAATCTAGATATAATTATAGATGTTATAAAAATCTTGATACATATAATGATTCCGTATTAACGTTATCTCTAATTATCTTATTTTCAATTTGAGAGGCAATAGACACTAGATGTGTTTTATCTAATAATTTAGCCATTTTAATTATATCTTGAACAATATTATTTATTTTAATAATATCTTTAACAAAGTTACCTGAATATAGATTATATTTGAATATAATTTCATTAAATGGTTTACCATTCACCCATAAATAAACCGGTTCAACCATATTTAAATATATTTCCCAATCTAAATAATTCTCAATTTGTCTAAAAGTAATGTCATCTAAAATTTTATTTTTAGTTTTATTTATATTATCAACAGAACTTATAATAGAAATAGAAACATTTGAATTATGTAGATTTGATAAATTTTCACTATCTTCAATTTTTGTTGATACAAATATTGCTAATACTGCTGCTAATTCTTCACAGGTTAGATAATCAAAATATCCATTAATAATTGATTCTGTAAAAATAATTCCATTACATTCATTAATTTGACTTGCTATAATTCCTTTTGAAGTAATATTTTCTGGTAATATATTTTCATACTCAAATATATTAACAATATCATCAATATAATTATAGTCTTTTAAAAATTGTAATATTTTAATAATACTGTTATGAACATAATATGTTGTATTATATAGATCATTTTTTAATTTATTATGTTCCTCTATAATAGATTTAGAATCTAAATATTTTAAATATAATTCTTTAAATTCAGGTTTATTTTCAATAATACTTGCTTCTTTTTTATATTTTTTTACCATTTTTTGTGACACTTTAATTACTTCATTTTTATTTGGATTAATTAGTTTATCATATCTTAAACAATCTTCAAAATCATCATTAGGTAATTTAATATCATTTATTCTATTTTTAATTCCTACTATTTCTTTAGTTATTTCGTCATTTAGTAATGATTTTTGAATAAATTGCATAATTTGTTTATTTCCGGTTAAAATTAATTTTAATAAAAATTGAAAATTAGGAGTAAACCTTGATATAATTTTCTGATTTTCGCCATTCATTATATTTTTCATTTCAGAAACTTTTGGTAAGTCATATAAATTAGGAATTAAAATTGCTATACCCAACGAATCCATTCCTCGTCGACCAGCTCTTCCACTCATTTGTTTAAATTCATATGATTTTAAATATCTAAAATCACCCTCTGAAAATTTTGTTAATCCTGTATAACAAGCAACTTTAACTGGCACATTAACTCCAACAGCAAATGTTTCTGTTGCAAATAAAAATTTAATTAATGGTTTATTTTTACCATCATTATCTTTATATGATAACATTTTTTCTATAACTTCTTTAAATAGATGATAAATACCTGAATGATGATACGCAATTCCTTTCGAAACTAATTCTTTTATTTCAATATATTCTGGCATTAAAATTATATTATTGTAATTTGAACTTTTTCTTAATTCTCTATCAAATATTTTTGTAGCAAGATTAGATTCATCATCATCATTAAAGTTTAAATATACCATTTTTGAATATTCTTCACATTTTTTTTTTGATAATGTAAACAAAATTGCTGGCAACATATTTCTTTCTTTTAGATGCATACCTAGATCATTAAAAATAATATTTTTTGAAATAAAATTTAAATATTTATTTTTTATTTTAATTGCTTTTTCATAATCTATAACATTAAAATTACCATCTTCATCCATTATTTCTATTAAATTTTTATTAAATATTTTAATTATATCGTAATCTTCCGGTTTTGTCTCTATATTATTAAATTTAGGTAAAAATGATAAGTATATATAATGTTTTAACGGAACTACTCTCTTATTTGTAGATGCTAACGTAAGAGGCACATTTTTAATATCTTGTATCCATTTTCCAAAAACTTCTGGTTTATCTATAGTAGCTGATAACATAATTAATTGTATATCATTTGGTAATAATATTAAACATTCTTCCCAAATTCGTCCACGTTCTTTATTAGCTATATAATGCACTTCATCAAATACTACTGCATATACTTCATTATATATATCAATTTCTATTGATAATTCTAGATTTATTGATTTTATTTTTTTATTATATAATAAATTTCTTAGAATTTCGGTAGTCATTATAATACAATCTGCATCTGCATTATATTTAATATCACCTGTTAATAATCCAAAGTTTATATCTTTATATTTTTTTGAAAAATCATTATATAAACAATTTGATAATGCTTTAATAGGACTAGTATAAATTATTTTCCTTTTTTTTATAGATTTATTTAAATTTACTGCTTTTTTAATTATATGTTCTGCTACTAATGTTTTACCACAAGCGGTAGGAGCTACTACTTCAACATTATGTTTTTTCTCTATTGCATCTATTGAATGTTTTTGAAAATTGCTTAAAATTAAAGTGTAATCAGAAAAATCATAATTACCATTATATTCATCATTACAATTATTAATATTTTTCATATTATAATTATTATAAATTTTTATTTTTTAAATAATTAGAATATATATAATATCACTTAAAGCTAATTATATAATCTAAATATATTACAAATGTTAGATACTTACTATTCAATTATTCAAAGTTTTTTTTTAAATAATTATTTATATTTTCCTTTATTTATAATGACTTCCCTATATTTAAGTATTTTTTGGTTAATGGGATACACATTAGTTCAAAATATTATTTATTTTAAAAAAAATAAAACAATTAAAGAAGTTATTATAATTCGTGGTGTTCCTGGTTCTGGTAAAAATTGTCTTATTTATGATTTAGAATATGATAATAATTCTAATTTTTCAATAATTTCTTTCAACGATTTTTTTATAAAAGATGGAACATATAAATTTGATAGAACACTTATAAATAAAGCCTATAGTTATAGTTTTCAAAAATTTATTAATTGCTTACAAATTAACATACCTAAAATTTACATTAATAATATTAATAACAATAAATGGATGTATAATAATTATATTATATTGGCACAAATATATAATTATAAAGTTAAAATTATAGAAATTTTATGCGATGATCAAAATTATTTATATTATTTTAATAAAAGAAGTAAACATAATACTCCTATGAATTATAGTAAAAATATTTATAACAATTGGGATTATGATGAAAATGCTAATTATATAGAACCATATTTAGGTAATTTTAAAGGACCACTTTTGGGAGACTCTATTCCTTCTTATCCTCCTACAACTAAAGAACAACTTGACATAGAATTAGATGAATATAAATCAAAAATTTCAAATAATAATCAAAATATTATTAATAATAATAATACTTATAACAATAAAGCATATAACAAAAATATGTATGAAACTAATGAAATAATTAATTTTTTAACAAAAAAAGATATTTTTAAAATTAATCATAGAAAAATTGAACCAGAAAAAATTATTAATAAATTATATAAATTAAAATATTAACACTTAAAATTTGATTTAAATTATATATATTATCAAATTAATAAATATAATGAAAAATATTAAAAATAAACAATCCGAATTTAATATACCTTCTAAATATAATAAATCTATTAAATCTAATACTTTTGTTAAACCAAATAATAATGTTAAATCCTCTAAACTAATTAAAAATACTTTTAAAAAAAAAATTAGAAATAATAATATTTCATCAAATAACGAAATATGTTCAAATATTTCACCAGAAGAACGCAATTTAGAATTAGAATTAGATAACATAACTGATGATGAAAATAACGAATTTTACACTAAAAATTCAGATAATAATATAGATTTTAATTTAATTAAAAGATTGCCTATTAGTAATAACAATAAAATATTATTTGTAAGTAAACCTAATGATGAAGATTCTGATAGTGATTACGAAAATAATTTGCAAAATTATAATAAAGATATAGATATCGATATTGAAAATCTTACAAAAGATTTTATTTCTGGAAAAATTATTTATTATGATTATACTAAAAATATTATATATAATAATGAATTTAAAATTATTGGTGAAATAAATGAAGATGGCGAAATTAATTTAGATGATAAACTAACAGATTATGATGAATTAGAAAAATCAATTTATAGTAATGATTTAAATATTCAAAGTAGTGAAGAAGAACATGAATCAGAAGACGAATCAGAAATCTATATTAATTAATTACTAATTTGTATTTCAATAATTTATTTAATTTTTATTTTTTAAATTAAAAATTTTGATTTATCTTAAATATTATTTTATATATATATAAAATGAATTCTCATATTAATCAACCTGATCAATGTTATAACAATAAAATTTCATCTAAATGTAATTATTATGATTGCAATAAAAAATTAAAGTTAACAGATATAAAATGTAGATGTGGATTTAAATTTTGTGCAATACATCGTTATTCTGACAAACATAATTGCACATTTAATTATAAAGATATGGCTAAAAATCAACTTATAAAACAAAATCCTGTTATCAATTTTCAAAAAATTCAACAGTTATAAACTACTTAAAAAATAATTTGTTTAATTCTATAATTAAATGAATAATTATGTTTATATTGTTTTAAAAAATGATATCAGTTATTCAGATGTTCCTGTTATAAATGTATATAATTCTTCCTATAAATCAAAAAAATATATAATTGATGATATTGATAATATTTTAAATTATAATAATGTTATCACCGATGATAACATTATACAATGGAAAGCTATACAATTAGAAAAATATAAAAATTTTTTAGATAAATATGATTTGGTATATTATTACGGTGAATATAAAAATTATTATGATGTTTCAGAACCTTATCAAATTAAATATAAAATACAAAAACATATAATTAACTAAAAAAAAAAAAAAAAAAAA
>Ga0209602_1000813_pt1 | contig 29161 bp, 22 predicted proteins | sample COGITO_mtgs_1205_3_FD_184810 | JGI IMG/M metagenome (GOLD analysis project Ga0209602, IMG submission 184810) | Pelagic marine microbial communities from North Sea - COGITO_mtgs_120524 (SPAdes) (version 2) | ecosystem: Environmental > Aquatic > Marine > Epipelagic ...
AAGCTTACGCCTCGAGCCAGCAACGTCACTACCTAGTTAAGGTATCGACAAACTAGCGCACTACCCTCGCATTTGTGGATTACGCCAAAGAATTTCCGTACTTTAGACAGGAGGTGCTACCACGCTTGGAGGCGAAGGCCCTTCGTCAACCGGTCAACTGACGACATACTTAGATGGGGAGAAGTGGAATATAAGTAATCCAGAAAACCAAGAGCCGGTGTCTGGCTGAATATCCGCATCCTGCGCCCTTCGAAGGCCCCACAACATCCAAGTTCGCATCTTCAGAGCAGTTGGCGTTACCAATTTAACGATTGGGGGGCGGGATTGGATCAAAGCTAGGGCGGATCTCAGGTTCATCTTTGTACCGATAATTCAAAAAGAGATCCCACTGCACCTTCATGGCGTGATCGTGGGCCAGTGTCCAATGCGGCAGATGCCCCCACTTTGGCTTTAGCTCCAGCGCCACCTCAAAAGCGATTTTATCGAATAGATTACGCAGGAATGTAGCCACGTAGCTCTCGCCGACCGCAGCATGTGGAAAAAAGTTGCGATCCCAATACTTGGGCGCGACGCGGAACCAAGCATCGTATATATCGTTAGTGTATTCGAGACTGCGCAGCAAACCTTTGCGATGTGCGACATTGACGTGCCCGATATTTGCCACATGCCAGTCTTCACCAGCCATGTGGCGCATGATTTGAACCCACCCATTCATGTTTTGAACACCGGAGTAGTCGTGCAAGGGCAACCGGTTCCCATAAAAAATATCTACCACGGTCAGTACTCCATCAGGAGTAATGACGTAGGCATCTGCACCTGTATGGGCCCAATCAACCATAGAGGCATAGATGAAATCCCTGCCATCGAATTCAAACACGGCGCGTCCATCATCGACAATAAAGTTGGGTCGAGGCAGGGGCATCTGGTACCTGTCCATCTCGCGAATCGTGCGCTGAGTGCCAATGATTTTTACATCGATGCCTCTCGCCCCTTGGTGGTCCTGAAATCGCTGCGCAGCGCCGATATGATCGGTATGCGGGTGGCTGTAAACCAAGGTTGTCAGTGGCTTCCCGTCGAGAATGTCATCAATATTGCTGAAGAGTTCTTCCATAACCATAAATTCGGGCATGTCGATGATCAACGCTTCAAACTCCCCCACATAAAGCGTCACTGCAAATAGATCAGCAAGAATCCACCAGGTGTTCTCGGTCAGCCGCTGGATATAGTATCTCCCAACCGCCTCGGGCCATTCAGGCACATCTACCTGATGCCCGGGCTTGAGCTCCTTCCATTTGGAAAGCGGCTGCGTCGGGATCGAGTTATCGGGTTCGTTTGCACTCCTGATAGGCTCATGCCGCTGGAAGCCTGTGGGCACAATAAACTCGGGCGGGAAAGGGCCGAACAAGGCGCCTATGGCCTCTTGGGCAAGCTCAGGCGTAATCTCTTGCCCGGGTGCGATTTCGGGCGGCTTACTACCAAGTATCTTGTTGCCGTAATAGCCTGCGAACGCTGCTATCACTGCAACCAGCACCAGACCAACTTTAGTTGAAGACGTCACAAACACTCCTGCCCAAATCGCAGATGCAATTCCTGATTAAGGTGCGATCGGGTCAAACTGCGGTTTCATCGACTGCACCTCGGGGTTGTAATTCAAGAATACGTCCTCGAAGACTTTATAAGCATGACTGCGAATGACTTCCGAGTGCGCCAAATGCTTCCATCGGGGATGAACTGCCAGGGCCACCGTTTGGGTGGATTGCTCAACATAATTGCCCCAGAACACACCGGCTGTTAACCCCGGTCCATTCTTCTGCACAGCCTCTCCGATACTCTTGCCCGTCGACCAATCCGGCAGTATCAGCGTGTTAAAGGCATCGTATAAATCCTCCAGATAGGCAAATGTTTGCCGAATATCACGTTTGTAGCCAACGTTAGCGTGACCGAGCACCGCGTAATCCCAGTCTTCACCCAGCACATGGCGTAAAAAATTCACCCAGCCGGTGATGTCATGAGAAGAACTGATATAAGCGAGTGGTAACCGGCCGGGGTAATTGAAGTCGACATAGGTGATTACACCATCAGGGGCAAGCACGTAGCTGTCCGCCGGACTATGTGCCGAAGCTACCGGCGTACCAAGAATAAAATCTCTGCCCTCAAAACTGAAAGCTGTCCGACCGTTAGGAACGATTTCCGTAGGTGGGGCGACATTGTTTTGATGTATTGAAATTTCTCGCGCCGCGTTTTTACTTGCGACAATGCGCAGTGCTACCCCCCGCTGCGCCAGTAACTCCTGCAACCGCAAAGCACCTGCATTGTGGTCAGTATGCGGATGCGAATAAACGACCGTTGACACTGGAAGTTCGGTAAAAGATCTCAATGCCGCAAGCATATCGGGAGGATTAACAGAGCTTGAAACATCCACAATCAGCACACTTTCATCACCAACATAAACCGTGCTGGCAAAAGCGTTGCAGATCATCCAGTAAGAACGCTCTGTCAACCTTTGGACGTACCACTTTCCGGGCTCACCAAAATCGGGCACCGCAACGCGATGCCCCAACGGCAGCTGTCTAGTCAGACTGGGGCCAAAAAACTCGTCTTCAGTACCGCTCCACGGAACCAGTAATGGTGCAGGCGCAATGCGCTGATGACTGAACTCTTCAGCAAGTGTTGCGCCGGGACTGGCCATTACGATAAGCAGGGCAAGCAAATATCGCGTCTCCATACCGGACTTCCGAAACTCCAGGGACGGCGCTAGAAACGCCTCTCGACGTTAATCGCCCATGTCCGAGGCAACGCATAGGCCCCAAAATCCATGCCCTCAACAAAATCACCACTGGCGAGGTACTCTTCATCTGTCAGATTCTTGCCACTCAATGCGACAAGCCATCCCCCATCTGCAGTCTCGAATGCCACACTGGCGTTCCACAGCGAATAGTCATCCTGAGACAATGGAGCACGGTTATTAAATTCGTAGAAGACTGAATCACTGTAGGAATAGTCAACTCTTGGTGTTAGTGAATGCCCCCCCGCCAAATCGAATGCATAGGATATCGACGCATTCCACGACCACTCCGGCGTCATAGGTAGCTCGTTGTTTACCGAACCCTCGGGATCAGCTACTGCGTCCGTAAATGAGGTGTATTCAGCGTCAAGATATCCTGCGCCCAACTCAAATAAGAGCCCAGCAACTGGTAAATAAGCGAGCTCAATTTCAAAGCCCTTGATCTCCGCCTCCCCCGCATTAATGTTAACGGGCCCCAATGCGCCTGGCTGTCTGCCAATAACATGAATATCCTCATAATCCGTGAAGAACACTGCGCCGTTAATACGCAGCCGATTATCCAGACCTGAGAACTTCGACCCAATTTCGTAAGCCGTGACAAACTCTGGATCGAACGACGGGACGATGGGGTTAGGTTCTGCGACTCGCTGTGTAAAGCCTCCACCTTTGTATCCCTCTGAGTAGGTGGCATAAACCATGAAGTCGTCGGTAAACGCATAGGACAGGTTTACCATGGGCGTCGTCTCGGTAGAGTTAATATTGCTAGGCACCGGCGGCAATAAAGGGACGCCGGCCGGGATTAAACTCAAACGATCTCGCTCCAATATGAACGCGTTGGGGGTAAATTCGCGCTCATCGTCTGTATATCGAATCCCGACAGTCATCGACAGGTTATCAGTCAGGTCATAGGTCCCTTGAGCAAATACCGCCGTGCTTTCGGTAGTCGTGCGCCCGCCACTCGTAAGGTCGGCGAACGCTGCCGATATTGTCTCTAAATAGGTGCCATCCTCGTCAAGGTAATAGAGCCCCAGAATCCAATTCAGTCTGTCATTAAAGGCGTTGCCTAACAGCTGGAACTCTTGGGTAAACGTCTCGTTGTCCATCTCTTGCGCATTCAAATCGAAAACCTGTAGCGGTGACCCATCAAGATCCATGGAAGAGTCTGCTTCCACACTGCGGAAAGCGGTGACGGATTTAAAGGTCAAATCACCAATATCCCAATTGACAGTCGCGCTCACACCCCATAAATCCAGATCGGACTTAGACTCAGCAGCGCCGTTTGTTTGGTAGATATCATCGGTGATCCACTGCCGGTTATAACAGGCGGGACTCGTAGCACCCGGCGCGAAACATTGCCCCTGGCCTGCACCCTGGGGATCCATTTGTGGAGCGAATACACCGTTATGCAGGCTTGCTATGGAAGTCGGCGTAGAGAGGGCCTCCTCAATCGATAGTAGGGTGAGACCACCGACACCCTGCCTGTCTCGCGTTCCATCCAGGGACAAGATAACATCTAGCGTCTCTGAGGGTCGCCACAAAAACCGGCTCCTGAAGCCCAATGAATCCACATCGCTGACATCTGCATCGTCAATAAGCCGCTCGTAGTAGCCGTCGCGGCCCTTGTATTTAATCGACGTCCGGTTGTAGAGATTATCGCTCAATGGAAGATTGACGGTGCCGTATACATCCAATCGATCGTAGTTTCCAGCGGTGAGCCCGAGCCTGGCCTCAAACTCCTCGCCAGGCAGCTTTGACGTGACGCTGACCGCACCGCCAGTCGTATTGCGACCAAAAAGGGTCCCCTGCGGCCCTCTCAGAACCTCCACACGCTCAATGTCCAATAGATCAATCAAAGCGCCCGTGGAGCGTGAGACGTACACATCGTCCACGTAGATGCCGACACCCGCTTCGACATTCAAAGTGAAATCCAGCTGCCCCACGCCTCGAATGAATACCGTCGTACTCCCGCTGTTACCACTGAGTCCGGCCCGGTCATTGAATATAAGATTTGGCGTCGCCTCGCTTATCTGACCAATATTGTCGAGCTGCCTTGCTCCCAAGTCATCACCCGAAAACGCGGTGATGGAAATCGGTGTATCTTGAATGGATTCCTCGCGTTTCCGCGCGGTAACAAAAACCTCCTCCAGCGTCCCCAGGCTAGGCTCCGTTTGCGCCAACACCACAGCGGGTGCCAGAGAGTTACCCACCAGAGCCGCCAGAGCCGTCCACACGGCACCCCTTATTGCCAGAGAGCGGCCGCAAACCTTGATCGACCGGTAAGCCCACAATTGAGTCAATGCCATTTTTATTATTCCTTCACCTGATCCTGCAATGAATTTCGGTTGCACCACCCAGCGATTTCTTAGCGTCGCTGGGCCAAACGAACGCATGTCCATACCAGTGCGTATCCATACGCACTAGTATTTCAGACGCATCATTAGGAGTCTGTGGACAATAATAGAAAAGACTGTTTACTATTTATGACATATAATCAGGCACATGAAATTTCTAGACGACATGGTGCTGTTCGCCAAAATCGCAGAGTTGAAGAGCTTCACAGATGCTGCGCACGACCTCGACGTGTCGCGCGCGCTAATGAGCAGAAGACTCCACGCTTTGGAGCAACGGCTGGGTGTGCGCTTGCTCAATCGAACCACCCGCAAATTGCACCTCACCGAAAGCGGGGCCACTTATTTCCAGTATTGCCAAGATATTCTGAGTAAGGCGCTGGAGGCCGAAGAAGCAATACAAGCCATTAAGAGTGCCCCGGCCGGTTTTCTGCGAGTCGCTATGCCAATACCGCTAGGACAAGACCTATTCGGGCCTCTACTACCCGTATTTCGAAGTCGCTATCCGGAAATTCAGCTGCGCTTGGACCTCAGTGACCAACCTCCAGACCTCGTAGGATCGGGCTATGACATAGTCGTCCGCTGGGGTCATTACCTGCCTGACTCAAGCTATATCGCTAAAACCATCACCGGCATGCCTATCATCACTTGTGGCACACCAGATTACCTTGCCAGCAGAAAAAAGTTGTGCCATCCGCGTGACCTGAGCTCACACAATTGCTTGATATACAGCCCACTCCGGGAGGGGCATGAGATCTGGCGATTCATGGATAAAGGAAAGCCACTCGCGCTGCCAGTCACCGGAGATATCGAAGCTAACCATGGTCCACTTCTGGTTCATGCCGCAAGCGCCGGGCTGGGCCTCCTGTTCGCCCCCGAGTTCCTCGTGCGAGAGCAAATCGCTCGAGGTGATTTGGTCGAGGTGCTAGCAGAATACCGCTTTAATGCGGCCATTTGGGCTCAGTACCCGCATCGGGTCATCACCCAGAAAGAACGCGCTCTGCTGGACTTTCTATGCGAAAACATCCCGCCCCTGATTAACCCTGAGGCGGCCACGACCCGTGATGCTCGCACTGTATAAGGTAGCTGGGCACTGCAAGAACGGCGCCATCGCCGACAGCAACGCCTACGCCTGCAGCAATAAATCGACGTGCGCTTGCATTCTCTGGAGTCGCCGACTCATCGATTCTTTGACCAGAATAAATTGTTCTCCCAAGGCGTAGCGATAAAGTGATTGCGCCCTGGTGTCGGCGCCGCTCGTCGAAAACCCCGCCGCTACGAAAAGGTCTCTCAGAAATTCAAAGCGCATCTTGTCCATCTTCGCTACGACCTTGGCTCTCCGCTTGTCATACTGCGTCCACGACCGGATGTGTGGATCCATCTTACCGAGATCAAGGCGCACAATATCGTCAGCAACCGCCCTGACCCTTGCTTTCGAATCTGTCGGATAGTTGGGATTAGCGATGACCGTTTGAGTGCTCTGCTCTGCCCAAAAATTGAGCAGCTCGTCCAAGAACTGCTCTCTATCTTTGAAGTGCCAGTAAAAGCTTCCCTTAGTAACCCCTAGGTTTTTTGCGAGCGATTCAACTCTGACACGGTCAATCCCGCCACTAGCCAGCGCTTTTAGCGCTGCATCTAGCCATGACTTTTTGGACTGCCTATCAACCACTGATTTCCTAGGCTCCTCACTACCTCGAGTTGACATCGCCGGTCAGACCTCCTAACTTCCATACGTATGCGTATGGAAAGGCAACGGCACGGTAACGATAGTCGTTAAGAACGCGCCTACGTAAAAACATGCATGATGAACAACCATAATAACAGAGCGCTTCGTCAGCAGTCTTATCGCTGTGGGGTGACACCATGAGCCTGGGAATTTCCAGTCTCCCATACTGTACAACACATTTAATAAGGGGCGCGCAAGCGAATATAAGCTATGTCTAACACCAATCTCTCAAATAAGGTCGCCGTCGTGACAGGCGGAGCAGATGGAATCGGCGAAGGTATTGCTCGCACCCTTTGGGCGCGAGGCGCCCGAGTTATTATCGCGGACATTCAAGAAGAAAAAGGAGAGGCTCTGGCCGGCGAGCTAGGCGTAAATGCGAGCTTCGCGTTATTAGATGTTACCGATCCATCTAGCTGGGAAAGACTTGTTACCGAGCTAGAGAGTAGCCCGGGCCGTCTCGATATTTTGGTTAATAACGCGGGTGGCGGGGGTTTCGGCAACCTTGACCAACTCACGATTGAAGAATGGCGCAAGATTATGGCGCTTAATATGGATTCTGTTTTTCTGGGTTGCAAAGCCGCCTCAGCATTGCTGCAAGCCGATGCCGGTGGCTCGATCATTAACATTTCTTCAACTAACGCCAATCGCGCGTGGCCGATGTTTTCTGGCTATTGCGCCGCCAAGGCCGGCATGACCATGTTCAGCAAATGTGTCGCCCAGCATTTTTTAGAGACCAATGCGAAAGTTAGGTGCAACACCGTTCATCCAGGTCCAATTGAAACGCCGAACTTTAGAAGATTGTCGGCAGCGGAAGGTGCGGAACAGTTGATGGCGGACTGGCAGAAGAACAATCCATTTACCGAAATTGGTACGGTTGAGGATATCGGTGAAGTCGTCGCCTTTTTAGCCAGTAACGAAGCGCGCTACGTGAATGCGTCGGAATTTGTGGCCGCTGGCGGCACACTCCTCTAGTCAACAGGCTGGTCGACTCAGACCCAGTCCCGCATTAGCTTACGCGGGACCGGGCGTCACTCCCTCAAACTAACAGTTGTCATAGCTCGTCTTCTCTGACTCTTTTGTCAGCGTCCTCTATCCAGCTGCTTCTGCCCGGCTTAGCGTGCGGTCACAGCTCGGCATCCCCCGCTGATACCGGCAGAACTGCCGGCCTGTCGATCGCTGCCGCACTCAGCAGACGTTCGCACTGAGTTGACACCAGAGTCGAGACCTTCTATCTTCCATACGGTTGCGTATGGTGCACAGTGCATTTGCAACATCGGTGTCCTGATGTTGCCACTCGACCAAAAAGCGCTCACGCCATTTCTGTTTGACCTTTTCGGTGACAGGATACAGAGGCACTAACCGGAGATTTTATCAGTGCGTATAGCAATCATTGGCGGGGGAATTTCAGGGATTGCAGCAGCGCAATCCCTCCGTAAAACGGGCCACGATGTACAAATTTATGAAAAATCTGATCGGATCGGCGGTGTCTGGGCTCTGGGGTATCCAGGTGTCAGATTACAGAACACTCGGGACCAATACCGCCTTATGGATGTTCCTTGGAGCACCAAACCCGACTTACATCCCACCAGCGCGCAAGTCCAACAGCATCTCAATGACGCGATCGATAAGCTCAATCTTCCGGTCAAGCTAGGCCATGAAGTAACGGAGCTGGAGGAAACAGAGGGCGGCTGGCGGCTGCATTATCGAAACGATGGCAATGCCGGGCAGCAGGATTATGATTTCATTGTTCTTTCTATCGGCCAGTATTCAAGCGGCAAAAGACGTCCGGGGTTTCCCGGCCAGGACACGTTTCAAGGAAAGATTGTCACCGAGCGAGAGATTACCGACCTCAGTGTCTTTGCCGGAAAGAAGGTGCTCGTCGCTGGCTTCGGTAAAAGCGCTCTAGACATGGCGACCTTCGCGGTAGGGCAGGCCAGCGAGGTGCACCATCTTTTTCGGACGCCACGCTGGATAATCCCCTTTCGTATCTTGGGCGTCCACTACTCACGCCTTTTGTTCTGTCGCATGGGCACCTTTTTAATGCCCAGCTGGGTACAACCCAATGCTACAGAAGCTTTTATTCACCGAAAATTAGGCTTTCTCGTCCGCGCCAACTGGCACTTGGTGCAGAGCATCGTCAGACTCCAGAAGCACCTAATGGGCCTCGGTAAGAGCGCCGTGGTGAAGGCCCGCCTAGCGTCACTCACACCGAAGCACGATATCATTAGCGACTTCCGCTCCGCATCGGCAATGCAACCCCAGATGTACTTGAAGCATGTAGCTGGGGAGCGACTCCTCCCGCATCAGGGGGAGCTGCGGAAGTTTACGGAGCGTGGCGTGGTGCTTAAAGACGGCCAAACCATTGACTGCGATGTTGTTGTGCTCAGTCTTGGCTCGGGCTCGCCAACATTTCCGTTTCTACCCGACAAGTATCGTGCGCTACTAGAAAGTGAGTCCGATGGTGTTCAGCTTTACAGGCATTTGCTGCACCCCAACGTGCCCAAGATCGCCTTTGCAGGCTTTAATCACGGTTTTATGCACGTACCAGCGGTTGAAATCGGCATGCTGTGGTTGTCCGCCGTACTGGCGGGTGACCTGACTCTGCCCAGCGCAGAGGCAATGCGACAGAGCATGGAAAAAATCCAACAATGGAAACGCGACCACGTCAATTTTGAGCCCTCGCGCTCCTGTGCGGTAAACACCCGGTTTCAGCAGTACCTCGACGTTCTCTTAAAGGACCTCGGACTCAACCCCTACCGCAAAACGCCTAATATTTTGGCCGAATTGTTTAGCCAGTACGGCCCAGATGACTACGTGGGCATTTATGAGGAATATCAGGCTGGGCGAACTCACGGTGCCCAGCCGCTGCGTGTACTTGCGTTGGATACCTGAGCAGGTGCAGGCTTGACGCTCATAATGTTCCAGTTGACAACATCATTCTCAAAATTTGAGGAACCGATATGAAAGCGATATTTTATGAACAACACGGCACGGCAGAAGTGCTGCAGGTTGGTGAGCGCCCTACCCCAGAGCCTCAAGATAATGAAGTACTGGTCGAGGTGGTCGCCACATCAGTTAATCCCATTGATAGGCGGTTGCGCAGCGGTGAGCTGCAGGAGTACATCACGCGCACTTTTCCGGTGGTTCCCGGTTGGGATCTGTCCGGCAGGATTGTGAAGGTTGGTGCAAAGGTCACCGACTGGAAGGTCGGCGATGAAGTACTTGGACTGGCATTTACCTGGTCAATACAGCATGGCAGTTACGCTGAGTACTGTCCGATTGACACCGCTTCAATCACTCACAAACCGGCTTCAATCAGCTTTGACCAGGCTGCCGCTCTACCCTTGGTGAGCCTGACCGCCTGGCAGGCGCTCAGCGAATTCGGCCAACTCAAAGCGGGTCAGTCTGTTTTTATTCAGGCCGGAGCCGGCGGTGTCGGTAGCGTGGCAATTCCAATGGCCAAATACCTTGGCGCCAGGGTCTACACGACGACCAGCGCCATGAACCACGATTACGTCAAATCCCTCGGTGCCGATGTAATCATTGACTACAACGCTGAAGACTATGAATCCGCATTGCGGCAGCAGGAGCCCAATGGCGTCGACCTTGTGCTTGAGGCATTACTGGGCAATGGCACTGCTGAAGCGGCCATTCGACTCACAAAAGACGGCGGCCGCGTCGCCTACATGAACAACGAACCCCCTGAGATGGATGACATCGAACTGCGCGATATCAGAGCGGAATTTCTGCATCACAGACCTGATGGTGCAATGCTTAGGGAACTGGTGGATTTGTATGAGTCGGGCAAAATCAGCTTACCCAGGGTTCAGGTTCGTCCGATTGAGGAGGCAATGGACGCACATTTAGAATCGGAAAAAGGTCATACTCAAGGAAAGATAGTACTACGTGTCTCGTAACTTAATGCCTTATTATGGCCAAGCAGTGTCTCTACTGAGAGAGGAGAACTGGCATGAACCGGGATAAGACACAAGCCATTTTAATCATCCTGTCCGGATGTCCAGAAGCAGCCTACCTCACTCAGAGCGACCACTCGCTGCGTTTGAGCAGGGGCTTCTGATGCCTGCCTCCCTGAAATCGGTCCTGAAGCTGTTCCATTCCCAACGGTTGCCGGCTCTGATTCTTCGACTTGAAAAACCCGAAGATACCCATGCTATCCCTTCCCTTACTTTCGTCTGACTGATCAGCCAACTCAGTCTGGTTTGAACTGAATTTCAGTGTTACTCGGGATAGAAATCCGTCCAGCTCATCCCATCCACCTACTATCGAGTATCGACTGGGGCCTTGCCACCCGCCGTCTTCTGCAGCGATGCTTCCAAAAACAGTTTTCGCATCCGACAAAATTTCAAGTTTGGCGGGGCTGACAGAAGATGACATGGAGTACATTGTATTAGGCTCGCCATTTGAGCCGGTTACGAGGTAAGACTGGAACATCAGATCGGCTTCCATTCCCCTAATATTCTGGTCCGTCCACAATCTGCGACGTCCCTCAGTCACCGATTCCCCTTGGTCTACACCCATTTCGATCTCGACTTCGCTAATGACTAGCGGATCGGTCGCTTGTCCAGCTCTCGATATGACTATCCCACTGTTGACTCCGTCATGAAGGAAGACCAAGTCCTGCTGATCCCCACCTTCCTGAATGCTCTGCCACACTCCAGGTGGAAATTGGTCTTCGCCGCCTTCGATTAGGATCGAGGCGAACACACTTATTAGAATCTCTTTGGCAATCACAGCTCCTCCGAATCAGATTAGCGCAGGGTATGAGGCAGACTCCTTCGCACGCTAGGAACGTCTCTCATCGCTAGCACAATAGCGAGGAAAGCAAGCAATGCCCACCCCCGGTGGGGCCGAGTTAAAAAGAAGCCAGCTATCAGGCTAGAAAAGCGATCTGCCCAGCTGCCGCTCAAATCTCGCCAGCATGGGATTGGAGTGAAAACACATCACGCGTCAGCGAACTCTCTATCTGTTACGCGGTAAAAATGCTATTTTCATGAAGTCTACACGTGTCTTGGTGCGGCCTATTGGCCTTGACATGGTAGAGGTCGGCGGTTCGAATCCGCCTGGTCCTACCAAACGTGAAACCCTCGCCATCGGCGGGGGTTTTTCGTTTGAAGGCTAGGCCGGAGGAGACCGACGACAGCGGTTCGACAAAATGCGACTACAGGCGCATTTTGGTCGCCAGAGCGCAGCGGCGGCGCCCCAAAGGGGTGAGAGCGCGCGAAGTAAGCGCGCTCGAGACAATCCGCCTGGTCCTACCAAATGACAAACCCTCGCCATCGGCGGGGGTTTTTCGTTTGAGGGTTTCGCTGGTTTGAAGCGCCGAAGGCGGTCGACAAATCACGACCCAAGGAGTGATTTGCATGGAGTCGCTTGCGACGACACCCGAAGGGTCAAAACGCGAGAGGCAATCGCGTTTTGATTAATCCGCCTGGTCCTACCAAAATTGACGTAGGTCATTGATTTACCGAAAGTCGCACCAGCCACAGTGGACCAAAAACGCCCGATTTAAGGTATTGATCTACAAGCGATGAACGGAGGTCGAAATGACTGTCTTTCGAGAAGTTTCAGAGGCTTGGATTGCCTCTAAAGAGCACTGCGCCGGCTCACTAGGCCGGATTCAATTTTGGGTCGATCAATTCGGTCCCATACCCATTACCGAAATTAGCGAAGATGACGTTGATAAGGCGCTGGAAGCCTTAGTCGCGCGGGGTAAACTCAAACCCGGCATAAACGGCAAACCAGCCAAGCCCACAGGCGAGCCACTGGCGGGTAGCACGATCAACCGTTTTATCTCCACATTGGCTGGCATCTTCAAGTATGCGAGACGAGTGCGCGCCCTGCCGCGCTCTCATACGCCGCCCACACGAGGCATCGAAAAGGCGCCTGAACCCGTCGATCCCGACAAATACTTTCGACCCGAAGAGGTCGATGACCTCGTAAAAGTTGCTCGAGTTGTCGATCAAAAATGGCGAAAAATGATTTCGACCGAACCGTTGGCGTTCACCCCACCAGCGCCGAGGAGTTTGTCACCATGCGTGAGTCGGTAAAAAATTAATACCGACCGTGTAGTTGTGCCCACTCTCACCCACGACCACTGCGCTAACGCTGAAAAAATTTGGAATCATCATGAATTAACAAAGCCATCCGCGGCCCTGCTCACCCTCAACGTGTAAATTGACATAGCTCTCGTGGCGAGCATTTCGAGGGAGCTGAGTGTGATCGAGTCCGTTCTGCGCGAGGCTCCCTCAATTTTTACACCGCCTTTTCTTGCTAGTGCAAATTTTCGCTACGAACCAAACCAACGGTATGGCTGGCGAATATCTCCGCAATTGGCCGCCAGAACTTAATGTGACAGGAATTCCCTGATGATTAAATTATGATCCGAGCTGAAGAATCTTCGTTTCAGCAGTGGCTCCGAGTCGCCAGCAGCAGGCCCGTCATTCGCCAAAGCACAAAAGTGTCGATGATCGTCGGTACAATCCTGATCGGGATCAATCAAGGCAATCTCATACTCGTTGGATCTCTCTCGCCGGACCTCTTCTGGAAGGTGCCGCTTACTTATTGCGTACCATTCGCTGTATCCACCTATGCCGCAGTAAACGCGATCATTACCAGAGGACTTGACTAGGCCTGAGAGGTGGAAGAAACCTGAAAAAACAACGGCGAGTAGGTTCAATCGTACGAATTCGTCGTGTGAAGGCTAATCGCGCGCGCAATAAAGGCCTAAAACGAAATGGCTTATTCGTCAGGAGCGCTAACAACCATGGCTGCAGCACTTTCTCGCAATTGTTTGGCACTGCTGAGGTAGTAGTTTCTGGCCGTCGTGGTGATTACCACTTCCGCCAGTTTTGTCATAGCGTCCGCTTTGCGCAGCTTTGCATCTGTCGATCTAGGCTCAAGAGCGAGGATATAGTCGGAGAGTTTCAGCACCCACTGGTAGTCACCCTCCTCCATGGCCGCTTCCGACTGAGCACGCAGTTGTGATATTCCACCTGCCATTTTAGCGAGGCGGGTTGCTTCTTCCTTGTCAGTTAACGGGAAGAGATTAGTCGCATTGCCATCAAACCACCCCAGATACCCAGCAAAAATTGATCTGACGGCCCATTCTGGGTTGCCGTAATGCGGTCGGAGATAGTCCAGCGTCAGGTACTTTTCAGGCAACTGGACGTATTCAATGAGCTGGTTCGGCGTCAATCCTTCGTTGATTCCCTCAACCGTCTTATCGAACACAAACTGAATCGCATCGCGGTAGTTGGTGAGCATTTCGGCCGCTACTTCTGACCCCACAATCGGTCGCGTGTGACCAGGTACTAAGACTTCAGGCTGCTCATTGAACATAGCGTCAACTGTCATCGCCCATGTTCTGACATCGCGATACGCTGAACCCCGAATCGGAGAGAGGTTGGGCCATGACTTGTAGAAATTGTCCCCCGCGAAGAGCACCGCCTCTTTGGGGAACCAAATGTACAGCGCATCGCTGGTCTCCCCATCAGCCATCACCAGGTCTAGATCTACCCCGGCGAAAGACACGCGAGTGCGATCGTCGGTCGTAAAGTGCGTCGGCTTGGCCTCGTGAGCGGATTCAAAAACCGCACCCCCGCGTTTTGGCCAATAAGCCTTGGCAATTCCATTATTGATGCGCTGCTCAGGTTTCAGCATAAAGCCCGCCTGCATCGCCCCCCGCTTTCGCTGTCGGTTTATCCCCGCCTCGCGCAAGGTATTGGATTCATCCTGAAGCCCCTCCCGAGCCCAGACTTGCACATCTCCAGAATCGACAAACGCGGCGAGACCACCCAAGTGGTCAGGATGGCCATGAGTGATTACGACGCCGACAACTGGCTTCTCGCTGATCTTCCGAAAGTCCTCCCGGATTTCGGCGCCACTAACAGTGTCGATGCCAGTGTCTATGATGACCAGACCGTCCTCACCCACGATCATGCTTACCGCTGAGACTGCATAACCCACCGCTACATAGACGCTGTCGGATACTTTGATGATGTCCTTCTCAAACTCTGCATTTCTAAGTTTGAGTTCCCGCGTGGCCTCAGTATCGGCAAAAGCAAAGCCGCCACTGAGAATTAACGCCACTGTCATCAAGCTACGCAGATACAAGGACACGCTACACCTTCACCAATTCACTGTTTAAACAACGGGGAACAACCATCGAAACCCACCAATATCTTTATCTAGAAATTGAAGCGACCCTGAATCGCGACTTGCCGGCCGGGAGCCATGAACACCAATGTCGGTATTGCCGGCGTTACTCCTTGCTCCGGCAATAGATTCATCATACGGCCGTGATTCGCACCAGTGCCCACGTTCTCATCATTGAGGTTTGTGCCGATTAAAGAAACACGCCACTTACCGTCGGCACTCGCCAGGAACAAACTGGCGTTGAACTTACCATAGGCCTCCTGCACATCAGCGGTAGGGTGATTTGTGGTCCCTATAAACTGATCATCCCGCCAGTTATAGGCAGCCCGCCAGCCCCACTCCATGTTCGCCGCAAAGGAGTATGCGCCATCAACCGAAAAGATGTACTGCCACTCTGGGGCGTATGACACGCTTTGGCCGGTAAGGCTCTGCTGTCTGCCAACACAGCCCATTTCTGGAGTCTGTCCTGGGTAGCAGTTAGCGCCCTCGTAAGAATCATACGTAGCATCGGTGTAGGCAAATGCAGCCGAGATTCGGTGCGAAGCGTCTGGCAGCCAGATGAAATCGCCCTCAACACCTTCAGACGTAGTTTGACCTGCGTTAACGATATTTTGTGCGGTGATGACTGGATCAAATGCGGCGACTTGCAGGCCCTGCACTTCAGTAGACCAGGCGGACCAATTTACCTGCAGCGTGCTCGCCAACAGGGTGTGCTTGCCGCCCGCCTCAAAGCTCTCGGCAGTTTCTCCGTCAAATTCGATCTCTGCGGCCGTTAGTGCGCCACCACCCACCGGCCACAATTGATAACCGCCGCCCTTGAATCCCTCTGAGTAGCTGACGTACAACATGTGCTCGTCGCTAGGTTGCCAGGTCAGCACAGCATTAGGAGAGAAGTCGTCCTCGCTTCGGGAAAAACTACCGCCATTGGATCCCGACACCAACGGGCCGTAACAGCCCACTGTTCGGCCATTCAAATCTCTTCGGGGCCCACCAAGTGAGGGAAGCGATGTGCAGCCACCACCCCCGGCGAAATCGGTACCGGGCAGAGGTGTTCCACCACCCATTTGGTGCCCAACAAAACCGCTCGAGCCGTCACCAAGGTCCGAAACCCATTTTCTCCCGTTAGCTTCCTTGTCTTCCGTTGTAAAACGGCCGCCAATGCCGAGGGTTAATGTGTCGCCAAGACTAAAATCAATCTGACCGAACACCGAGATCGTCTCCGCATCTTGAGTAGAATCAAAGTTGCGCATCAGACCTCCGTATGTAGGCGAGGAAGCATCGGAGCAATTAACAGGGCCGCCGCAAAACAGTAATGAGTGAGCGGCATCGACTGTATTGTCGTTGTAATAGACCCCTGCAATCAGATCAACGGACTCCGATAGTGAGCCGAGCAACCGAACCTCCTGGCTAAATTGCTCAAACTCATCTTGAATCTGGGCCAATGTGGCATCGATAGTTTGATCGAAATTCGATTCCGAAAGATCGTTGCCTTCATAAGAGGTGAAATTGGTCAACGATGAAAGTGTCCAGCTGTCATTGAGCTGCCAGTTAAATGTCAGCCCGACCATGGAATAGTCGGTCTCCGTGACAAAATCGTCTTCCCGATTTTCACCCGCCCAGAATGCTGCCTCATACTTCACGTTATTGTATGAGCAGTCGTCAATCGGATGAGCCACGTTACAGTTACCACCTGCTTCTCGCGGGCGTGCACCCCTGTCGATCTCGCCATACTGATACAGAAGGGTCGCATCAACACGCTCGGTGATATCCCACTGTACTATGCCTCGTATCGTAAAGTTGTCTCTAGCGCCCGAGACATCAGACCCAGTAAGCCCATGCTCCATATAGCCGTCTTTGTCTTCGAGCCTGGCAGCGATTCTGCTCCTAACATTGTTGCCAAGAGGCAGATCGACTGCGCCTTCTACAGCAAAACCCTCCCCAGCTTCAAAGTCATAAGAAGTGGCCAAATAACCGCCAAATTCATCCCCAGGTTTACGCGTCGTAATGTTGATCGCCCCGGCCGTATTATTTTTCCCGATCAGGGTATTTTGGGGGCCTTTCAAGACTTCAACTCGCTCCAGATCCAGAAACATTGTCTGACCGAATCGACTACGTCCAAAATAATATCCATCTATATTGAAACCAACCGCTTGCTCAAATCCGATATTGTTACCGTTAGTACTGACACCTCGAATGGCGAAACGGTCAGATGAATTAAAGGCCTCACCAAATGATAGATTTGGTATTTCGTCAGCAAGCCCCAAAAGGTCTGACAGATTCGACTCCTGAAGAAAATCGCCTGACACCGCGCTGATCGAAATAGGCACGTCAGACAAACTTTCCTCTTTTTTACGCGCTGTAACGGTCACTTCCTCAAGCACTGCCGTGCCTGTTGCTTGCGCAACACTGACTGAGGGAGTGACCACTAATCCCGACGTTAAAAAAACCGTTCCGATAGCGATTGATGTTCTGGACAACACTGAGTGTTTGCTCGCTTCCATGACTCCGTCTCCTTTTATTCTTATACTATATGCCTTTAGTTTTCGCCGAAAAGTTGTGCCCGCCTGATCCCCTACCGTGGAACATTCCAATCAGTAGAGAACGGATTGAGGTCTCGCTTCTAAAGGTTTAGCCAAGTCTCAGGACGACTCTAATTGTTAGGCATATTGTTGATAATATCCTTCCACGAGCCCTCACTATTCTCGAATCGTGAACTTTCTATTTCAGACAAGAGCGCATAATTTCAACGCTGACATGCTGCTTGGACGACGGTTTACAACCGATTGGGGGAGCCAATGAAGCAGATTGGAAGGGTTTTAAGCGTGCTGGCGGGTCTCAGATACAAGCCCCGGCGCGCCATTATCTTGGGTGCTGAACCACGGGAGTACAAACTTTATAACCGCCTACAGAGCGAGGGCGAATACGACGTGCTGTTCTTCATTGACGAGGAACCATGGAGTCACCGCAGCCAGCTCGGACATGCGCAGCTCCGCTACCCTTCAGAGCTTCCGGCTTTATGTGAGAATCACCAGATCGACGCAATCTTTTACTGCGATGACTCAAGAGTTGAGGCGCTGCCCGAACTGCGGTGCAAAGTAGTTAAAACAGAAGCCTGACGCGGAGAAGAGCGTCAAATTCTTTTTCACAGAGCCTGCGCTACATGGGCGCTCCGTCCATTCGAGGCTATTTGCGGTCGTGCTAGTCACCCGTCGTGCCAACGGCCTCAAGCAGAGCCCCGAGGGACCTTATTCACCTTATCGCCGATAAAGTCCACATATTCTAGGATGCCCTGAGGCTTGGCTCGGGCGAATGCACAAGAGGAAATCCACGACGCGAACACCTTGTGATTAGTACCGATCAGAAAATGCGCAGGCTCACAAAAAAGAGACATCTCTTCTTCTTTCGCTTTTGAGGACACAAACACCCCGAGCTCTCGCGCTTTATCGATCGGCATTTCGTAGCCCACCCGAAGACTTTGGAGATCTAGTTTTTTGTAAAATTCTAACGCGCGCTCCCGGGTGTCAGCACTTACAGCCACCACGGCTACACCGCGATTCGCAAACTCGGGAACCAGTAGGTCCAATTCCTTCAGGTGACGTGCGCACTGGTGACACCACTTACCGCGATAAACGTTCAGTAAGGTAAAGCGCCCTGCTGCCACCACCTCTCGACTGCGCCATACTCCGCCAGCAAGCAGGTTGACCTCGAATTCAGGAATTTCACCTCCGGTACGGCGCCAGGTCTCCATGCGTGTAACCTAAGTCTTCGTCTGCATGGTTACCCACTTCAGCTCCGTGAGTGCGTCGATATCGGCTTCCGTACCCTCTCGCCCAAAGCCGCTGTCACCAACACCCCCGAAAGGCACATGAGCTTCATCAGTCACAGAGGGCCCATTCACATGGACCATGCCCGACTCAATAGCGCGCGCGTAGCGCAGCGCGCTATTAAAGTCATTCGTATAAATCGCGGAACTCAATCCGTAGCGAGAGTTATTGGCCGCGACGAGACCTTCATCCAAATCTTCGACCTGATAGACGCTGACCACAGGACCAAAAGTCTCTTCTGCGTGACATTCCATGTCCTCTGTCACATTGGTTAAAACCGTAGGGTGGCAGCGATTGCCCTCCCAGTCTCCACCGACCACGATATTCGCACCTTTGTCCTGCGCATCCCTGATGTGCCGCTTGATCCGTTCGCGCTGCCGATCGCTGATAATCGGCCCAATAATCGTCGCGGGGTCACGCAGATCACCCACACCCAGCTTGGACACGGCGCCTGTGTACGCTTTGATAAATTCGGGGTATATGCCCTTCTGCACATAGATCCGACTTGAACTGATGCAGGCCTGCCCCTGATGCATAAACATACCGCGCACCGCGCCTTGCACGGCATCTGATAGCGTTGCGTCGTTCAAAATCACCAGAGGATTCTTGCCGCCCAGCTCCAGCGTCACATGCTTGTTATCGCGTGCACACAACTGCTGGATGTGTTTCCCCACTACTGTAGAACCAGTAAAGGTTACTGACCTCACCAGCGGGTGGGTCACCAGGGAGTCGCCGATCGTGTAGCCGTCGCCCGCTACAACATTGACTGCACCGTCAGGGAAACCAGCCTCTGAGAGTAATTCCGCAAACTTAAGTGCGATCACCGGCGTGTGCTCCGAAGGGAGCATTACCACAGTACTACCCGTTGCCAGCGCGTTGGCACAAAGGCGACTCGCTTTGATGAGCGGAACATTGAAGGGCGTAATGACAGCAACCACACCGCGGGGCTCACGCCAGGTCAGGCTAATCCGGCCCGGATAATCACTGGGCAACGTCTTGCCGCTTACCTGTCTTACCATGCCAATGGCAGCACGAATAAAGCTCACCGCTTTGCCCGTTTCAAATTGCGCTTTGGAAATAGTGGAACCCGCTTCGTCTATCAACAAATCGACAAATTCTGCTTTTCGCTCCTCCAGCATTGCGGCCGCATTAGCCAGCCAGCGTTCTCGCTCGTTCACCGACGTATGTCGGTATGTCTGAAAGGCGTCATGAGCAGCCTGGACCGCAAGATCCATCTCTACCGCTGATCCCTCGGCCACCACCGAAAATGGGCTGTCATCGCTGGGATTGAATACGGTAAAAGTCGCACCTCCGGCCGAGGTACAATGCTCACCGTTGATCCAGTGTCCTAGGGCTTGCTGATCGTCTGTCGTCACGCTCTGAGCTCCACTGCTGACTGTTTCAGTAGTTCAGCGCGCCACCATCCACATTGATGCACTGACCAGAAATAAAATCGCTGTCTTCACTGGCAAGAAAGTAGACAGTTCCCAACAGATCGTCCGGCATCATATCGCGCTGGAACGCACGCATATTCTCGTTCGCCGAGCGCGCCATATCATATTGCTTACTCGCCGCCACGCCTTCACTCTCCGTGAGTCCGACCATGATACAGTTCACATAGACGTTACTGGCCGCGAGCTCTCGCGATAAGGCTCGTGTTTGGCCCACCACAGCACCTTTAGAGGCCACGTAATGGCAGAACATAGGCGCCCCTCGCAGGAACGTGCCAGATGAGATGTTAATGATCTTGCCACGGCCGTTCTTCTGCATACTGGGAAGCATCGCCTTGGTGGCCTGAAACGGCCCACGTGCGTTCACCCTCATTACCGCATCCCACTCTTCGTTACTTAGCTCAGTAAACGGTTTAAATTGGATGGATGCAAAGATCGCAGCGTTGTTGATCAAAATTTCGATGGGCCCAAAGTGCCCCTCAACCTCGGCTACCAGGTTTTTCAGTGAGTCGTCGTCAGTGACATCAGCGCTGACACCCATCGCTGAACCGCCCTCTCCGTTGATCTCATCAACTACTGATGAGGTATCGGCAAGATCACATACGACGACAAGTGCGCCCTGTGATGCCAGCCCTTTCGCATAGGCCGCTCCGATTCCCTGAGCAGCGCCGGTCACTACGGCAACTTTGTCCTTCAGTCTATCCATAATTAAATAGTCCTCACCTCTATAGCCCGATGATTGTTTTCACTTCAGGCCAGCTCTGCGTGCCAAATTCTTTAAGGTCATCCGTGAGTTCTTCAGGACACCAGTCGAGAAATACCTCCTTGAAACGAGGCCGAGCCTTGATGGCAGAGAACCAGCGCTCAACCCCTAGCAGGCGTCCGGACCACATGCCCGACATGCTTAGCATATCGAGACGATTCACGTAGGGGGCCAAGCCGATATCGGCAAGCGAAAAGCCATCTCCGGCTAGCCATTTTTGTTGTAACAACACTTCGTTCATCTTCACCAGATAGTCGTAATACAACCCAATGGTGTCGCCTATGCCGGGCGCACTGAAACCCTCGCGAACGATTTCCTGTTTACGCGCCTTCCACTTCGAGGTGACAGACTGATCCGGGGTGCTTTCTAGAAACTCTTCCAGCTTCTCGGGCGGCAAACGAAGAACAATATGGCGATGGCAGCAAACGAAGGTGAGCTCGCCACAGGCAGGATGGAGCTGCTCATCGACAGCCTTGGTCCACATGCGCATCTGTGCGCGACCATAGGCATCAGATGGAATCAGATCTGGCCCGGAGAATTCGTCGTCAATATATTCACATATTACCGTGGACTCATTCAGAATCTTGCCGTCATGAACCAGCGATGGCACCACCGCTTTAGGATTGATGGCCCGATACTCATCAGTGAACTGCTCGCCGGCAAGAATATCGATGTAGTGAGATTGATCGACCCCAACCCCCTTTTCAGCCAGCGCAAACCGCACCTTAGCGGCACACACAGATGATCCGTGATGATAAAGCTCCAGCACTATTTACTCCTCAGCATTTCAGGTGGGAACCAATCGACTACTGACTTCTGGAAACTGGGCCGTGATTCGATACGCTTGACCCATTTGGCAATATTGTCGTACGAGTCAAATGAGTAACCTGCCAGCAGATCGAGCGTAAACTGCAGCGGCAGCCACGCTACGTCCGCCAGAGAAAAGGCGTCCCCAGCAATCCATTCACTCTCTGCCAGACCCCTATCCAGCGTTTGAAAGCAGTCATCGATGATTGCCTCTGCTGCACTCACCTCGTCCGCGGAGAAACCGGTAGTAGTGCTGCGGCGATGGAACTCCAAAAGCTCCCGATTCGTCTGCAGACTGCGGTACTTCTCCTCTTCCTCAAGATTCTGAGCCATATTCTTACCGACCCTTCTGTCATAGATGAAGGTCTTGATAGCTTTGACATGGATCTCGACAGCCTTGCGAAGCCAGAAGTACATCTGTTCCCGCTGCTGAGGATCTGAAGGTTTCAGAGGAGGCTCAGGAAAGGCATCATCGAGATGGTCGATAATGTCATCAGATTCGATGATAACCACGCCATCATTAACCAATGTTGGAACCAGCCCGGCAGGATTGATGCCGAAGTATTCAGGCGTTATGTGTTCCTTCTTGAGAATATTGAGGTGGTGGCTCTCCCACTCGAGGCCTTTCTCCTCAAGCACCATGCGAACACGCATGGAGCAGTTCGAAACACCACTGTGGAAAAGATGGAGGCCCGCGTAACTCAGGACCTCCTCATTGGTTGGCACAATAACAGGCATCAGTTAATCCTTACCGGCATTAAGAAAAAATCAGACGTGACTCAGTCGAATCTAGCTCGGAACTGAATAGCAATCTCTCTGGGAGGGTTCATGGCCGCTAGGATGTTAGGACCCGAGGGAATGCACCATGCGCAATAATCCTCGTTGCTAAGATTCTTTCCTATGAGGGAGACGGTCCAGTTCTCGGAAGGAGAAACCAAGCGCAGCACGGCGTTATAGAGCGTGAACGACTCGGTTAGTACGTTATCTTGGTAAGAGATGTCCGTGTAAAAGTCGTCGGAGTAAGAAATATCGAGTCGCCCCCCGACACCCCACCCCGCAAAGACATCATCAACCTGAAAATCCGCGAACAGCGCAGCTTTCACCTCAGGTGCGAAAATGAGTGGCAAACCCGCTAGGTTACAGGTCCCAGTCTCAGCGTCTGGAACCACTGGAGTACCTGGATAACACTCTGCACCGGGGAAAGAGTCGTACTCGGCGTCGGTGTAGGCAAAGTTCGCCCCCAGAGTCCATACGCTGTTGAGGGCCCATGTCGAGTCAAATTCGATACCCTGACTGGTGGAATCCGCGGCATTTGAAACCGAAAATGCGGGTATCTCACCCGGTATCTGCGTGGAAAGCTGCAGCCCCTCAATATCTATTCGGTAAAGTGCTACGTTCAGCGCCAGAGCCCCATCAAGTAGCGAGGCCTTCGCCCCGACTTCAAAAGAGTCCACGTTTTCATCGTCATACTCAAAATTTGCTTCAGGCCCCTCGATTCGATCACTGAAGCCACCGGTCTTATGCCCTTGTGAGTAGTTCGCATAGAGCATCGCGCTATCACTGACGTCCCACTGCAGCGTCACAGCACCTGTAAACTTGCTCTCGCTGCGACTATCCGAGGCAACCAAGGGAGGGCCCCCAGGGCCTCCTGGAATATCTAGGCGGTTGTTGGTCTGGTACTCGGCAAAGTAGCGCTCGAACGCAAAATCCTTTTCTTCGCGGGCGTAGCGACCGCCGAGGATAAGCGAGATGTCGTTAGAAACCTGCCAACGAACCTGGCCAAAGCCCGCAACGGTTTGGGTATCCTGATTCCACGGCTCGTACCGATCCATGTATAAACCACCGGGATCAAGAAACACCGTGGACAGATTAAGGCTCGAATTCTGGAACCGCTTCAGCTCCGAATCTTCAAAATACGCGCCAAAGATGTAGTCCATGGTATCGGTGGGTGTCGAGGCAAATCGAAATTCCTGAGTGAATCCCTCGTAGTCTTCGTTTCTTCGAGCCCGAAAGCCACTAGCTAGACCCATATCAAGGCCCAAGAAATTGTGCTGGTAATCATAGGTCTGAAACGCCGTGACGGAAGTCAAAGTGCCCGCTTCAAAGTCATGCTCTACCCGCAGCGTTATGTTCTGGCTCTCCTGATCTCGACTTGGACAAAATGATCCCGTATTAAACGCGGTGTCTGCCGCGCCATCTCCTGTCGTATCGCGATTAGCGACCACATCAGTACAATCAACGTCGTAGATCCAATCTAATTCCGGAGTGAAATCGGGCGAATGTGTTTGATAAACAAACAATGGCGGGCCGCCAGCATCATTCCATTCGGCGGTATCTGCGCCGTCTTCATCAAACTCGGCGTGCTCGAGTTTTAGGTCTACTCGTGTTCGATCTGTGGGCGTCCAGGCAAAACTCAGCCTAAACATGCTCTCGTCACGGTTAGGTCCGCCAGGGCCAACCAGTCTGTTCTCATAGAACCCGTCGGCGTCGCGGTAGCGAACAGCAAGGCGCGCTCCAAGATTATCGGTTAGAGGCCCTGAGATGTAGCCCTCGACGTCGTTGTTGCCACCCGTCGTTTCATAAGTACTGGCAGATGCCGTAAAGCCTGCTTCAAATTCGGAAGTCGGCTTAGCGGTATGCATTATCAAGGCCCCAGCTACGGTGTTTTTCCCAAACAAAGTGCCCTGAGGCCCCCGTAACACTTCCACACCAGCGAGATCCATAAACCCATGGAGATTAATCGCGGCGCGGCCGATGTAGACGTCATCAACAAAGCGGCCAACAGACTGCTCGATCGAGTGGCTAGCACCCGAGCCCAGCCCACGGATATAAAGGTTTGGCAGAATAGAAGCGCTGTTAATTTCAAAGTTTGGAATCAGCAATGACAGCTGTTCCATATCCATAATGCCAAGATCCTGAATCGTGTCGCCGCTCACCGCAGCAACGGAAATCGGAACATCTTGAATACTCTCTGCCCGACGCGTAGCAGAAACCACCACTTCTTCCAAAGCGCCCTGCGCAAACACACCGGTGCTAGCGCTGGCACTAGCAGAAATAAGTCCTAGATAAAGGCCTCTTCCCAACCACGCTCCGAGCCGACTTTTTGTCATTCTGAGATACCCTTTTTTAGTTATGTTTAATCGCCACCCTGCCCCTAGGCAGAAGCGCGCTCAAATGCTCCTAGCTCAGCACGGATAGTAAAAATGACTTTATTCGCAAACAATATGCTGTTTAACTGACTCAATATTCGCGTTTCGAGAACAAACATGGACGAACTCAAATCCATTCGCTCCTTCGTCAAAGTCGTCGAGGCCGGCAGTTTTGCCGAGGCGGCGCGTCAGGAAGGCATCGCCAAGTCCGTCATCACAAAGCGAATCAACCAACTTGAATCCCATATGGAAATGGTACTACTGCAGCGCTCCACCCGAAAAATGTCGCTCACCGACACGGGCGCTAACTTTTACGAACGCTGCGTCAAGATCGTCGGTGATCTCGACAATGCGAAATCCGCAGTGAGCACCATGGAGTGGGGCCTGAGCGGGACATTCCGCGTCAGTTGTATTTCGTCTTTCACCTCAGTGTGCCTCGCTCAGGACCTGTGTGAATTCGGTCGCGATCATCCCGACCTGAGTATCGACCTTCAGCAGCACGATAGGTTCTGTGATCCGGTGCACGAAGGCTTTGATGTGTGTATTCAAGCCGGAAACACGCCAACCGGAGTGCTGGAAGCTACAGAGGTTTTGCCTGTGCGCCGTTTGCTAGTAGCGAGTCCCAGTTACCTCGAAAAACATGGCATCCCGTCCTCACCCGAGGACCTGGCCGATCATCCTTTTGCGCTAAATAATTACGTGACGCCTACACTCAAGCTGAACCTGATGAAAGATGACCGGCCAGTTGAGATTCCTATTGAGCCCGTCATCGTGGCTAATAACATCTGGATGCTTCATGCCGCGGTCACGAGCGGTCATTGCCTGTCGTTGATGCCTATTTTCTTCATTGAAAAAGAGATTCTGTCTGGGAAACTGGTGCCGATAATGGCCGAGTACAAAGTCCGCGAAGTATCTCTCCGCGCCTACTACCGTCGGTCACAGTATGTACCGATGAAAGTGCGCATTTTCATCAATTTTCTGCGGCGTAAATATGGCGACCTACCCCCTTGGGATCTACGAGTAATGGAGAAAATGCCGGAGTTAAAGCTACTCCCCGAATCCTAGGCCCTTCTCGCTTCGGTATCTGACGGCGGTCACAAGGACAATCTCTGGAAAGGCACTATCGCGACCCGCCAGACACAGAAGCTTGAATGTCTACGTATTCGAATTCATTCGCTTTACACAAATGTTCATTAGCCACGCAATGTGGCTTTAATGAATGCTCGGCCTATCGATTCCGGATACCTACAAAAAACCAAATCGGAGCCACGCGAAGATGAATGAGTTTTCTCAGGGTTGGAGGCCTCTGCTAGCCGCCACTATCGGCACCATGTGCGGCATTTTCACTCTGACGAACTACTCGCAGGGGTTTTTTGTAGGCCCCGTCACGGCAGAGTTTGGTTGGACACCGCCGCAGTTTTTCCTGAGCTACACCGTCATGATGTGTCTAGGCCTTATCACTGGCCCCATTGTTGGTTCTCTGGTCAAACGACATGGATTGCGCAGTATCGGCATATTCGGGCTCATTGGGCACTCCCTGGCTTACGTGCTCCTTTCATTCAACACGGGGTCCTTGGCCGTCTGGTGTGCAAGTTGGGCGCTGCTCGGTTTGCTTGGAGCAGGCTCCTTGCCAATAGTGTGGACAGGCGTCCTTAATGGCTGGTTCACAAAGCACCGTGGCAAGGCTATTGGGATCACGATGATGGGAACGGGGTTGGGAGCCTTCATACTTCCGCCCATTGTGGAGTTCGTAATCTCAAATTATGGCTGGCGTCTGGGGTACAGAACTATCGGATTGGGAGCGATGTGCATATCACTGCCGATTGTTTTCTCTCTGTTTCGCGAGAACACCACAGCGCAAACCGGAGACGCGGGTGCGACAGGGCCGACTTCATGGGGCATTACTCGCTCTCAGGCCATGCGAACTACTAATTTCTGGCTACTTGGCGCCGTAATGTTCGTAACTGTTATCGTTCTTACCGGCTTGTTGTCCAACTTCCCGCGAATCATGGGCGAACAAGGTTTCGCGCCAAGCGCGATTGCAGGCATCGCATCGGTAATGGGTATTACCGTGGTGATTGGTCGTCTTGCGGTTGGGATCCTAGTCGATAAGTTTTGGGCGCCCGGTGTCGCCGCCGTTTTTTTTATGCTCCCGACCATCGCTCTGCTAATAATCTTAAGAGGGGATGTGGGTACTTCAACCGCAATGATGATCGCTATCATGATTGGTCTGGCGGCCGGAGCTGAGCTGGATCTGCTGGCATACCTGACAAGTACGTTCTTTGGACCAGACCATTACCCGGAGATTTTCGGCGCCATCATTGCCTTTTTCTTGGTGGGTGCGGGCATTGCCCCACCGCTGTTCGGGGCTGTCGCGCAGGCCACAGGCGGCTACGCGACAATGCTTAGCGTGGCCGTGGGTATGCTTGTAGCCTGTATCGCCATGTTCCTGGCTATGGGGCGTTACCCAGAGCAGGTACGATCGCCTTAAAGCAAGCCGCAGATCCGCAAAGCTATACTCCAGCTGGAGCTGCAGTGCCACACCAAGCGCGCTAACGGCCTGATCTCGAGATAGATCGCAGCCAAGCCGTCTACTTTCAAAACCCTTAATCAGTCGGTAGCGGTTCCGGCGGCAGGATGCGGAAAGGCCCCTCAGGCAATACGACATTGTTCTCTGCTACGTAGCGCTCCCACGCCGCCTCAAGCTTGGCAAGCGTCTCGGGCTCGTCCTCAGCGAGGTTGTTCTGCTCAGCAGGATCAGCATCGAGATCAAACAGCAACCAACGATCATCGCTTAGAGGCTTTGGCATCCGCACGGCCTTCCAATTGCCGACCTTAATTGCTCGGCGGCCCCAGATTTCCACGCCGACATAATCCCCATCGGATCGCACGGAGTCAGATTCGTTTTTCATAAGCCGAGTGATGCTACGTCCCGAAAACTGGCTTTCTTCAAACGGTATATCCGCCAACTCCATAATCGTCGGCGCGAAGTCTGTAATGCTGACCGTTTCCGTTGATATCCTGCCCGGCGACGAGATATCTGCTGAAGAAATAATAGCGGGCACGCGAATGCCACCTTCAAACGTGGAACCCTTGTAGCCTCTGAATGGCGTACTACTGACCCAGCCCCAACCTCGATCAAACAGCGTGAAAGACCCCGGCCTGCCCATGTTCTCGTAGCGGTTGTCGAAGGTGACGGCATGATCTCGGACAGCAGGCGGTGCGTGACCGGCATCCCAGCTGTCAGCGCCATTGTCGGAGATGAAGATAACGACAGTATCCTTTGCGAGATCCTTGAACTCTAGATACGCAAGCAATCGATCGAGCTCAGTGTCGAGCTTCTGGATCATGCCCGCGTAGATTTCCATCACTCGCGACGACCGCCGCTGACTCTCTACATCCAACTCATCCCAAGCGGGAACGCCTTCCGGTCGCGGCGCAGAGCTCTGCGCCTCGTCAAACAATCCCAGCTCGCGCTGCTTAGTGAGTCGTTCCTGCCACAGGATGTCGTAGCCCTGGTCATAGCGGCCGGCGAAGGCATCAGCGTCATTGGAGGGGAGTTGGAGAGGCCAATGCGGCGCGGTAAACGCCAGATAGGCAAAGAATGGCTTACCGGTGTGCGCCGTGCTCTCGAGACCCGCGATCACTTCCGAGGTAAAACTCGTCGTGGAATAGAAGTCATCCTCAAGTTGCGGATTGAGCACACCGTTCTTGCGATACAGAAGTTTCGGGCGATGCAGATCAGGACCCAGAAGATCCGAGTAATGGCTACCGCCGCCAAAGCTGAAACTCAGCGCATGATCGAAGCCCCGCGCTCCGGGGCTCAACTCACGCTTCATTCCCAGGTGCCACTTACCCGCCATCACAGTGCGATAACCGTGCTCGGACAGGCGTTCGGCAATCGTCGGCACCTCCTCACTTAAATGACCTTCGTAGCCAGGCAGCCCCATCTGGTTGTCAGCCACGGTCTCGGCCATATTTCCGATACCCGCGATATGATTGTCCATACCCGACATGAGCATGGCCCGTGCTGGCGAGCAGGTAGGCGCCGCATAGAAGCTCGTAAACATCACACCATTCTCGGCGAGCCGTGTGAGCGTAGGTGTTTCGATCTCACTGCCGAAAGGCTCGAT
>Ga0209602_1000815_pt1 | contig 29129 bp, 38 predicted proteins | sample COGITO_mtgs_1205_3_FD_184810 | JGI IMG/M metagenome (GOLD analysis project Ga0209602, IMG submission 184810) | Pelagic marine microbial communities from North Sea - COGITO_mtgs_120524 (SPAdes) (version 2) | ecosystem: Environmental > Aquatic > Marine > Epipelagic ...
TAAGTATGGTGGAAACAAAGGCGATGAGTCTAAGTCCCACAGAGATTACGAAGCTAACGAAGGTAAGTATGGTGGAAACAAAGGCGATGAGTCTAAGTCCCACAGAGATTACGAAGCTAACGAAGGTAAGTATGGTGGAAACAAAGGCGATGAGTCTAAGTCCCACAGAGATTACGAAGCTAACGAAGGTTCAGTTCGTTCTAATGTTAACGGTAGAATGACTAATAAAAAACCGAATAACTTTCCTAAATCTCTTAAGAGACCGGCACAAAGAAACGAGTCAGTTAATAAAGAAATTGCACAGTTAAGAGAAAAGAATGAAGAGTACCGTAAGGCGCTTAACATCTTTAAAGAAAAACTTAATGAGGTCGCAGTTTTTAATTCTAACTTGGCTTACGCTACTCGTTTGTTCACTGAACACTCTACGACAAAGAAAGAAAAAATAAATATACTAAGACGTTTCGATGGTGTCGAAACTATTAAAGAGTCAAAGTCTCTTTATAAGTCACTCAAAGAAGACTTAGGTGGAAAAGGACAGTCGGTTGTTACTGAATCAGTACAATCTAAAGTTCAAAAATCACCATCTAATGGTTCTGCGAATAACTTAATCGAGAGCAAAACCTATGAAAATCCACAGTTCTTAAGAATGAAGGATTTAATGGGTAAATTAAAATAAAAATAAAAATTCCAAAAAAATATTAAAATGGGAGCATTATTAGAATCAGGTCTAGTTGGTAACATTGGTCTTAAGCACTTAAAAGTTATCAAGGAGGACACAATCAATAAGTGGGACAAATTAGGGTTCCTCGACGGTCTTAAAGGACACATTAAAGAAAACATGGCGCAATTGTATGAAAACCAAGCGTCACATTTGATAAACGAAGCATCTGCTTCAGACAGTTCAGGTTCATTTGAAACTGTTGTTTTCCCAATCATCAGAAGAGTATTCTCTAAGTTGTTGGCTAACGACATTGTTTCAGTTCAAGCAATGAACTTACCAATCGGTAAGTTGTTCTACTTTGTACCAAAAATTCAAAGTGGTAATGATGGTGCAGGTTCACACAGACAACCATTCGGTGCACCCGGTAACACCGAATCAGACCCAGCGGCTGGATATGACTCAGGAACTAACCTTTATGATAGATTTTATGAAGGAAGTACACCAAACTCTGACCCAGCTGGATTATTTGATTATTCAAAAGGTCAGTGGAGTGCTCAAACAAAAACTCTTGTTCCTGCAGTATGGAATAACGGTGAATTAGTTGCTACTACATTGGCGTTAGCTTTAGGTGCTGCGGCAGGTACACCTGGTACAGAAGCTGCTGACGGTAACGTTCGCTCGTTAATCTTTGTTTTATCAGGATTTAGTTCATCAGGAGCTGGTAAATTAATCGGACCTGATGGAAATGAAATGGATACTGAAGATTTCTTAGCTTCATTAGAAACTTATGAAAGCGGAGCACCTGATACATATTTTAACTTTAGAGTAGTTACTCAAAAGTACGGTAAAGGTATTGTACAGTATGGTAGTGAGCAAAAAACTACTTTCTATTCAGGTAGTCATCCTGGTCCTGGTGGAAGATACGAGGATATCTGTGATGTCACAGGTAAAATCTATTTAGAGTTAGACTTCTCAACACCTGTTGTAGGATGTCCAAACTGTTCAATCGACGGATATACAGGAACCACTATAGCATCAGGAGATACTTTTGCAGCTTATTACAGAGTTTATGAAAGTCTTGAGTTTGAAGATAAGATTGGTGAGGTTTCATTTGACCTTGACGCTGTTACTGTTTCTGTTACAGAAAGAAAGTTAAGAGCACAATGGTCACCAGAACTAGCGCAAGACGTCTCAGCATTCCACAACATTGATGCGGAAGCTGAATTGACAGCATTGTTGTCAGAGCAGGTTGCTGCTGAGATTGACCGTGAAATCTTAAGAGACTTAAGAAAAGGTGCGGCTTGGAGTTTAAGATGGGATTACAACGGTTGGAGAAGAATCTCTAACGGTTCAGTGAACTATAACCAAAAGGATTGGAATCAGACATTGATTACTGCAATCAATCAGATTTCAGCTCAAATCCATAAGTCAACTTTAAGAGGTGGTGCAAATTGGGTTGTTGTTTCTTCTGAAATTTCAGCTATTTTTGACGACCTTGAATACTTCCACGTTTCAAACGCTGCTCCTGACCAGGACCAGTATAACATGGGTATTGAAAGAGTTGGAACATTGTCAGGTAGATATCAAGTTTACCGTGACCCTTACTTCCCACCAAACACAGTGTTGTTGGGACACAAAGGTTCATCATTACTTGATACTGGATATGTATATGCACCGTATGTACCGCTTCAGTTAACACCTACAATGTATAACCCATTCAACTTTACACCAATCAAGGGTATCATGACTAGATATGCTAAGAAGATGGTGAACAACCGTTTCTACGGTAAGATTACAGTTGATGGAGTTAGAACATTTGACTTAAAAGAATTAAGATAATATCTATCTTAATAGTAAAAAGAAAAAGGGAACCGACTTGGTTCCCTTTTTTATTTCTTACAACTTCTACAATTAGATTTTTCGGTCTTACAAATTTTAGAATCTTCACCATATAACATACAACGTAATATCATTAACTCCATTCTGTGTGACTTAAAAATATCGTCATCATTAGATTTATGACCTTTTAAAGTTGCACTTGTAATCTCTGATTGTAGTTCAATAATTCTACTCGACAATTGGTTCTTGGTCATTTTTTTCGTCCTCTGATAGAGGTTGTGGAGTAGTTAATGCTCTAATTGCTTTTGACACTACTTCAGACTCCTCTATATCATATATACCTTTATTGTGCGCATATCTTGCGGCATGTACTAAACAAAATAATGCTTGGTCTAAATTCATTTCGTCTATAAATTTATTTAACTCATGAGGTTCTCTATAATTTATAGTATTAAATAGAGTATTTACATTTTGATTTTCATTTTCCATACTAATTCCTTTTTTACTAATATTTATTAAAAAACTTAATAAAGTAAATATGGATAGGTATATTTTATCTGAAGATTTAGCCGTATGGTTCGGAAAAAAGAAAAAGAAGAAAGGTTCTAAACAACCAAAAGGTCCTTGGGTTAACATCTGCAAAAAAAAGAAGGGGGGTGGTCACCCGTCTTGTGGTAGAAAAGATTCTGATAAAGGGGGTTATCCCGTATGTAGGGCTGCAGGTGTTGCCGGTAAAATGTCACAATCCGCAAAAGACTCTGCTTGTCAGAGAAAAAGAGAAAAAGAAAAGAAAGACCCACAAACAGGTAAAGGGCAAAAACCGACAAGAATTAAAATTAAGAATCATAAAAAGAAAAAATCAAAAAATGAATCTATATATCTTAAAAATATAATAAAAGAATCTATTAATAAAAAAATAATAGAAAAAAATATTATTTCAGAAGAAATGAAATATCACATAAATAATAATTTATCAATAACCGATAATATTTTTAGACATGGTAGTGAAAAGTATTTTGAGATTGTAAATGAGGCTAGACATCTACACAAAAATGGATATCGGTTTAATGATTTTGACACTGAGATTTTAGAGTCTGAGGTTGGTACTTTTGTTAAATTAATTAATGGGGATACCGTGGCCTTGGACTTTCCCTTTGAATATGCGAACTTAAATGAAGCTGAGTATAAAGGTAAAAAAGTAAGTTTGAACAAACCTAAGTCAGGAGGCTCAAAAAAATGGTATGTTTACGTAAGAAACCCTAAAACAGGTAACATAAAAAAGGTAAGTTACGGTTCTCCAGTTATGACGGCTAAATGGAATGACCCGGCAGCGAGAAAATCATTTGCCGCTAGACACAGATGTAAAAAGAAAAAAGATAAAACAAAGGCGGGGTATTGGGCGTGTAGGGCTCACAAAGATTTCGGTAAAAATGTATCAGGTAGATTTTGGTAATGGTGTACTCACAAGAAAACATTACAGACAATAAATTCAAACGAGTTTTTTCTTCAGAAGTTTCTGAGAAAGAACTCGTTTGGCATAGAGATAAAGAAAATCGTATAGTTGAAGTATTAGAGGATACGGATTGGTATTTTCAAATGGACAACGAGTTACCCATACCCCTTAAAAAAGGAGTTAAATTTCAAATACCTAAGGAGACCTTCCACAGAGTTATTAAGGGTTCTGGTGACCTTAAAATCCTTATAGAGGAGTATTAAAACCCGTATTTAGCGGGGGCGACTTTAAAACTATAAGATTTATCTGTATATGCTTTAGGATGTATATCACAAAAGTAATCAACAGCCCTATCAAAGGTGGCGGCTTCAGTTTCCAAGATTAACTTATCTTCTTTTAATAACTGGTAAGTTCTGTAGTTAACACGATTCATTTTCAATATGTTTTTACAAATATAAGATTTATTTATACACTAACAATAATTTCCTGAACATTTTTTCTCACCATCTAAACCGGGCATCGTTCCTTTACATACTTGTACGGCATAACCATTAGCATATGCTGATGGGTAAACCTCATACTTGGATTTTGCTGCGTTAATACCGCGAGAACATAAAGTTGTATCTTTCTTTTTAGATTTCTTCTTTTTAGATTTCTTCTTTTTTTCGGATATAATTTGTTGTACCATTTCAACTAAATCTCCTTCTGTTAATTTAATACTTTTCATTTTTTGTTAACTATTTGAAATTGTAATTCTCGTTTATAGGTATTAACCTCTCTGTCAGTAATGACTTTTATGTCTATGAAATATTCATTAGGTATCTTATCTTTGGTATCGAATATGAAATAGTATCCGCTAGCCGTTCTATTAATAGATGTCCAATCTTGGACTTGTACTTCAGTCATCCCCTCTCTCACATATATTCTATAGTAAGCGTCAACGTGTGTTAATATCTCCTTTGTGGTATATGCCTTTTTTAGTACTACGTTAACTTTTCTAATATCTGTATTTAATATTTTTTCATCTTGTTTAATCCCATAAAAATCAAATCCATATATCTTAGGTTCATTATCTTCCATTCCTATTTGGTATAAATCAGATAATGAATGTAAAACAAATTGATTTTCTACGTTATTTAACGTTACCCCATTAACAGATATACCTTTCCATGTGTCATAAAACACACAGGGAACCGAAGATGACGTTAAACCACTAACATTAACCTCGTACACCCCTTTAGATATTTGACACGTTGTAAGGTCATTAAAACCACTTACAACAGACCCTGTTGAGTCTAAGATATCTACCGTTGGGTTTGAGTCAAAACTTTGGGGGTTACCATATCTAAATGAGTATAAATATAACTTATTATTTCTTTTTTCGTAGAAGGTATTTCTATCGTCTTGGATTAAATCACCATATGAAGTTTCTAAGAACGGCTCATAAAAGGTTTGAGTATGTCGAGAGAAAAACCCAACAGAATAATTTTCAGTAAGACCTGATATGTTTTCAACATCAGGTACGAACGATATTCCCCATCCCGTAGTTCCTGTTGTGGAACCTGTTATTATATCGTTTATCTCATTAGTCATATCAAATTCAATATCCTCATTACCAAACTCAAAATGTTGAGTATCGATAATCGTTAAACCTGAATAGTTTAAACCTGAGATATTTGATATCGAATTAGTATTACTATATAAACCTTCTTCGGACCAATTTTTAATTGTACTTCTTTGAAACCAATTAACAGGTCGGCTTGAATATGATTTATCCGTTTCTATTATGTTCTGTACTGAAACTGTATTAGTACTGCTTCGGGCTTGACCTGCGTAATAGTCAGTTCCTACACCTTCGTCCCATGTTTGAGGGTCTCCAGTTGAACCGGATGTTTTGGGTATTCTAAATAGGACTAAGTCAAAAGATGTTGCCCTTCTTCTACCGTTAGACCATTTTTCATTTAATAATTCTTCATCAAAAGATGAAGTATTAGTCATTTTTAATTTATGTGTGAGATTATAACTACAACCAGTAGATATTTCACCTGACGAGACTTTTGATTGTAAATCGTCAATATCCACATCGAATATAAAACGAGTAAAACCTATAGGTGATATAATATTATTTACATTACCATAAAATAACTCCACAACAGGGTTCCTACCCGTATTAGTGTATGAATTATATAATATAGTGTCATTTTTACTAAAATATGAACGATGAAGTGACATAGATAAGTTTTTTATATAAATATTCAGTTTATACGAATATTCTTATTTAAAATCTTATCTTGCGCATTTAATAACTCCTCAAGAAGTTTATCTACAGTAACACCATCCGAACTTTGTTTTATTGGTTCTAATCCAGGGTATGCGTGAACATGACCAGTTAAAAATCTCACAATAAGATTAAGTAAATCTATTAACTCCTCACCTCTAACCATAGAGGATGTTTTAGGTTCAATCTCATCTGCCACTAAATTTTCATTTATTCCATATAATGTGCCGGACAAATTAATCTTTCCCTTAATTCCTGATTTTTGTGATTTATGGGATAACAAATAAATTTCATCACCACCTAAAATACCAACAGATTTATTAAAAGGTACCACTTTTTTAGGTACAACATTTTGTTTTGTAGGTTTAAATGGTACCGAATCTGTTTTATTTTTATCATATACTAAACTATAACCTTTACTTGGACCATCGGTAGGTTTGATAGAAACTTGAGATATAATACTACCCACATTAAACACTACTTGGGGGTTAGTTGAGGAATTTACACCATTTAAAAGTTTGTATAAACTTTTTTGAGGTCTGAAATAAAATGGAAAGGTACCACCCTGGTCAAATCTCTGAGGTCCTGATATAAGAACGTTTTCGTTGTCGTCAAAATTTGATAACCCTTCTAATAATTCTCCCGTAAGACTACTTGGTGTTGTCTCATTAACTAAAATCGACGAGATACTTCCTTTTACGAAACCTTCTAAAACTTTATTAATTAGGGTCTTTACTTGATTCACACTTTTTGACGAGAAAGATATTTTAGTCATTAAAGATTTAGAGGATTCAGGTATAGGTAAATTTACCGATATTGATTTAGTAGATACACTCAACCCATCCTGTTGTGATAAATTATAAATATAAATATTACCTCTAAACTTACTCTCTTGATTTTCAGGGTTAATAATATCGTATTCTATTAAAGATTTTAAATTTTTATCTTCTGAATTAAATATAAATTTTTTTTCTGGTGTACCATAAATGGTTCTAGACTCAAATTTACTTAATTGTAAAAAAGCGCGCTTTTCATTTTTTCTTGGAGTCTGACCTACTTGAAAATTTTTATTTTTACCAGCCCTTAAAAGTACGGTATCATCTTTTATTACTATATCACAACAACCTCTACCGTATAATGTTACATCATTAGGGTCGGCATATATACCTTTAGAGTCTTTAATAAAATACTCCCCATCTTCGTTTAATAAATTTGGGAATGGTTTATTTCTTGAACCCTCATCTAAATTAGTAACTGATGAGTCATAGACTTCTACATTTGATGTGGTTGGAGAGCTGTATACCCCTCCGATATAGTATTTATCTTTACTACCTTTTCTGGTTATATTATTATAAAAAAGGTGTACATACTCATTTATTTTAGGAGGTGTATTAATAAAAAAGGGTAACAAAGGTTTGAAAACAAAGGGGTCTTTTTCGTCCCAATTTCGATAAGTTTGTTTACCAAAATTTTCGTTAGCAGTTTCTCTATCATCTTGATTTTCAGTCTTTAGTATTGCCCTAATCCGACCAAGTCTCATCGGGTCGTCATTATTAATACACTGACCTTTATATATTAATTGTGAATTTAATATATCCCTATTATTACTTTTACCTTCAAAACTCATGACTTATTTCTAGCTTTGTATTCCTCTAATATATTATTATAATTTTTTTCTAAAGAATCTAAATGGTGAGTAAGTTTAACTAAGAGTTTTTTAGTGTCCTCAAAATCTTCACTTATTAAACCTAAACCAAACTCTAATTCTTTATTAGGTAAAGATTTATAATTTAAAATAACATTTTTTAATTTATCGTCCATGTTTAATAACTTTTTCCAACCGCTTTTATCGGAAAGGTTACACCCCCACCAAAAGCCGCGACTGCGGTTGGGGGTACCCATACTTCAGTTTTACTATTGTTAAGACTTTCTTGATTATTACCTTTTAATTGTTGAAATATAGATGGTAACATTAAATTAGGTGAACCGTCAGGCATATCACCCGTAGGGAGACCTAATTTTTGTAAATTTTCAGTTACGTTAGCCATAGCTCTGGTTGGTGAGTATCCTGGTAATAAATTTGCAGACGCAAGTGCGAAGTTAGGGATACCTGTACTACCTCCTGTCGGTATTAGTTTTAATAAGTTTAATATTTCATCTACAACACTCTTACACTGACGCCAATCCACAATACCCGATACAATTTGTATTAATGCGTAAATAATAGAAGTTATAATGCTTAGCTGTGCATTTTTAGACTCCTTTACTATCTCAATTAATAGTGTTTCAACTAACTGTCTTAGATTGACTTTTAATAATTTAAAAAGTTCTTCAATAAAAATAGCGCCAATACGACTAACCAAATTAATTAAAAAACTTTTCATATTTCTCATAAATGTTTCAAAACCTTCAATCTCATCAATTATAACACTACCTAAAGATTTTAATATTACCATTAAACCTAATAGTACTTTTGGCGATAAAATAGTTAGGACAACTGACTGTGGTATTATTTTTAATATCCCACTTTTTATTGATGCGTTTATATTAAGACCGTCAGGTAGTTGTAACTTCCAATTATCGTCCTTAGACATATTATCCACAACTTCTTCAATAAAATAATCAATTTTTTCATTCTCAGGTAATAAGGACATATTTTCTATAGAATTCGATAAAGACTCTACGTTTACAGGAACTTTAATATTATCACAATCTTCAAACTCAGTAACACCATTTACCATGTTATTTACTTCATCTTCTATGTTCCTTAAGTCTATAGAATCCATCTCAAAAAAAGATTGGTCTAAAGTTTCTAAAGCCGAATTCTTAGCATTTCCTGAGACATCAATCTCTTGATTGTTATCAAAACAAAGACCAAGAATTCTCTGTACTATCTTTTCAAATTTCGACTGTTCCTCCTTCTCACTCGTTGTTACATTTGCTGATATATCGATAAAATTAGTAAGAGAGTTCATAATTTTAACCGAAAGACCATCAAAGTTTAAAAAATCAATAGACCCATAATAATCTCTTAAAAAATCGGAAACTCTATTTAAATTAGGTCTATTTCTTAATGTTATTTCATAAAAATTACCATAATATGTCGTACCATTTTTAACGTATGAGGTAACATAACTAATATTCATAATGGGGTTGTTGGCGGAACCTATATAATCACTACCATATTCGTCGCTAAAAGAAAAACCCTCATTTTGAAGTCGATTATATAACTCCTTATCCATGGAATACGGTTGAGCCCCATTTACAGGATTATTTAACTCATATAAAATACTATTAAAACCTTCTTCGGGGTCTTTTTTTAAAAGTTTAAATAAATCTATTTGATTTACTCTCACGTATATTTTATTAGGACCACTATTATCGTCATTACCCTCAAAAGTTTGTTCTTGAGAGCATCCAGCAACCTTCATACTCTCCTCAACTAACACTTCTGATATTCTACTTTTAGTGTTTTGACTAGCTAAAAGAATTTGCTTTAAAAGAAAATCAATACTTTTAGAATTTTTAGCGGGATTGGACGGCATAGACAACTTAAACAAATCTATTAACTCCTCAAACTGATTTTTTATTTGTGTTTGTGCTCTCTGCTTAACATCACCCATCGAATTAAGCTGTTTTACTGCCTCACTTTTAGACAGTTCAAAATTATCACCACTAGATAGTTTTTTTAATTTTTTTTCTGTTTCCTGTACGCTAATGGTGGCACCATAAGAAACTACTTTTGATGACGCATCATCAAGTCCTTGTTTAACGTCTGTAGCCATAATTAACTCATTTTATAACCATCTTTATTATTATCCTCAGTATCTTTATTAATTAAAGCTTGTAACACATCGTCGTCCATTTCCGCTAAGTTAAAATCATCCTCACTATTGTTTGTTGATTTTTCCCATATTGACGACTGTAGTTTAGATAGTGATAATTTTTTTTCTATGGTGTCGTTTATGATTTTTTGTTGCTCTTTAATAACAGGACCTATAACCGCCATATCTTCAGCACCTTTCAAAAGGTTTAACATTTTATTTTGTATACGCACCGCAGTTGCTCTCTGCTCGACAAGTTCATTATATATTTCTTGCATTAACCCTAAAACAGAGTCTTTACTTAAAATAATTTCTTTCTTTTTTGGTCTACCCATAATAATATAAATATTTTGAATTTATATTTTATAAATTATTTAATTTAACACTCAAATCAAAGTATAGATTTTTAAACTTTTTCATAGAAGTTCTTATCTCTTTCGTGGTTAAATTAGTCATTTCTCTAAGTGATAATAATATGATATTCTTATTAAATTTATTATTATCCGTACCAATAAAAATATCCTCATAATTTTCAAATAACTCAATTAATGCATATCCTAATTTTAATTCATTATTATTTAAATCAGTATTATCAATAAAAGTATTTAATTCTTTTATGAACTCTTTTATTATTTTTTCTGGTAATAATTTTTCATACTCTAAATAATATACCATATCAGGTCTACTTTCTAATTTAGTCGTGATATCCTCATATGATATTTTTCTATTTTGTTCTTTTTGGTCTTTTATTATTTGACCCATTAAATAGTTTTTACATATAGTACCAAAATAAGAGTAAGCCTTTTTATTTTTATCAGGTTTAAATTTATCAACTTTAGTCATTAAAAATGAATGGGTATCATTATGAATATCCCTGAACTCCATATTTTTACGATATAACTTATATCTTCTAATGATAGATTCTATCATTTTATCTAAAGGAGCCCTTAAAAACTCATTATATATGTTGTTTTTTTCCTCCCATGTAGAAGCAGTCAAGAACATCCTAACCGCCTTCTCCTCTCTTACATCAAAATAATTTTGAGATTTAGCTTTTCGTCCCCTCTTACCTTTAGTTTCAGGATTTACAGTATTTCCCGTTTCATTTAATAGCATTAAATATCAATCACTTCATATTTTATATCTCTATCATCTTTAAAGAAATGTTCTTTTTTTGCTGATTCAATCCAAAAAGAAACTTCTTCTTGAGTTAATGGGTAATCTCCATTTTTATAATTCCAAAAAATTGAACCTTCCCTCATATTGGAGTGTTTATATCCAATTCTAGGTATAGTCATAATTTCTACAGAGTTATAAGTTAATCTTAATAGTAGTTCATACACAAAGGTTAATTTAAACGATTTCTTAAACCCCCCAAAGTCGTCAAATATTGATTTTTTAAATACCATTCCACTCGTTTGGAAATTCTGATAGTTTAGTAATACCTCGTTGGTTAGTATTCCGATTTCACTGTTCATGTTAGCTGCGAATGTAGCTTCATTAGTAAATCCAGCAAATGTATCATTTTCGTCAGTATCAACAACGATAGGTAAAAACCCTTTTATGTGTGGGTAAGCGTTAATATACTTATAAACGTTTCTAAACCATATACTTGATATCTCATCATCAAATTCTAATACTGTCACCCATTCGTGAGATGACTTTTCAATACCTAAATTAACTTGAGTACTAAAATCCGTGTCTCCTTCATTATGAATAACATTAGTGGTTAACCCACTAAAGTCCGTATTATTAATTTGTTCAACTAAACTCTCTTCTCCTGAATGGACTATAACCAACTCAATATCATCTACAACATTTTCACCTCTTACAGATTCTTTAATTTGTTGCTGTACTGAAACAATACAAGATTTAAACAGGTCTGTAAAATTTTTATGTTTAGAAGATTCTACAGGTAAAACTACTGATATATTTAATTTTTCCATTTTAATTAATTTTCTTCTTCTACTTTTATTTTTTCTAATTGAACCTCAAAAATTTCTCTACGAGAGTTAAAGTAACTCTCAAATAATTCAATAACCGAAGATTTAAAGGAATCGTAGTTTTTATACTCTTCAGAGGTTTCAATTCCCTTATCGTACAATTCAATGTTAACATTGTCTTCTAACCAATTCTGTATGTACTCCGCAAGTATATCATGAATGTTATTTAACTCATATGTCCATATACCATTCTTATCATTTAACCATTCTGGCTTCATATTTGGAACCTTTCCGATTACTGGGGTATTGCTCGCCATTGATTCGATAGGGTAAGTACCGAACCCTGAAATATCGTCAACCCATACTGAGACAAACGCGTCTTTTAAATATTCCGCAAATTCTTTAGTATCTAAATTCCTCATATCCCTAAAAGTAATCCATCTATATTGAGGGTATTTTAAATAAAAAGTTTTTATTATTTTCATAGTATCCCTTTGGTCTCTTGTGTGAATAGAGACAATTGGTTTAGATGGTAATGTTTTAGGTGTAAATTCTTCAGTAATCAGTGGTTTAATTATGTCGTAAGATATGTTTTTCATTATTTCTGAAATGTATTTCTTTTGAGTTTCACTGGTTGTGATGCATTTTAAAAATCCGTATTGTGACCAAGATGTACCCGCTTGTAATGTCTCTAACATATGGTCGTAAGCCTGACATAAAACAATTTTGGCACATGTCATTTTTGATACTTGTTCCATAACATGACCATACACTTCAGGTATTATGATAAAATCTTCAGGTGAAATTTGTAAATTTTGATTTTCTATCGATGAATGTGTAATTTCCATATATTTTTCACCCATCCATGATGAAACACCAGTATAATCATTTTTTTCATGCATTATAAAGGTATTATAACCTTCTTCTTTTAGTGTTTGAGCCATTTGATATGACATCCTAACACCGGCCTTAGGATTACCTTTAGTATCCTGTACCATAAAATAAATTCTAGAGGACTTATCACGTAAGTTCTCGATAGACTTTTCTACTTTTAGTAACGTTTCTTCATTCATTTTTATAAATGTTTTAGTATTTGATGTTTTAATAATGTATTAAATGCAATTTTAAAGGGAATACTTAAATTCTTAACTGAGTGAATACCTAGATTCTCATCAACTTCCTCACGTTCAGTCATAATAACCTCAAGCATCATCTTTAAAACTTCAAATGAAACTAAGTTTATAGTTTGTTCAGTTTCACCACTTACTGTAGGGATAGACATATCAATCGTATCACTTAACTCATTTAAATCTATGTAATACATTTCTCCTAAAATTTCCAACATAGTATTATATATTAATTTTTTTTAATACTTCAGATAGTTCTTCAATGCTAGAGATATTGTAATCCCCATTAAACTCAGAATTATATGTAGTTACTACTTTTATTATAGTTTTATTATTATTTTTTAATGATAATAAATCGGGGTTTGATGTAATAATAACATCAAATGAATCGAAAGTATCTGATAAAGTAACTTTCGAATAGAATTTAATATTTTCAATTAAACATCCGTATTTAGATAGGAAAAATAAAGTCGCCGGTTTGGATTTACCTATCTCATCTGAGATTATTGTTATTTCGTTAAAATCTCTAAAATCCACATATATATCATTTAAAATATTAAATGTGTTATTCTGCATTGATGGACTGTGTCCGAATATTTCCATGGGGAAATCAACATAAAAAAAATTATATAAATCTTCTGACTTATCAAACTTAAAATGGTCAATTAAGTTCAGAGAGGTCACGGGTAAGTCTAATTCATAATTAAAAGAATCTTCATTTTCGTCTTCTTTAACCCATTCTTTTGTTTCTTCATTATAGTGAGAAGACGATGATTCAGATAATTCATCTAAATAAAATTTTTCGTAAACCTGAGCTGATTTACTAAAAACGTCCCTAACCACACCATTTAAATCTATTGCGATTTTCATTTTATTCGTACTTATCTAAAATTTTACTTATTAAAGGATTCCTTATAATATCCTTATTTTCAAACTCAAAAACTCCGATATTTTCAATAGTTCTAAACCTTCTTAAAGCGTCATATAACCCTGATTGTGTTTTATCTCTATAACGGTCTGTTTGTTCTACATCACCCGATATTAAAAATTTAGAATTAAAACCTATTCTAGTTAATAGTAGTTTCATCTGAGATGGGGTTGAATTTTGAGCCTCCTCAAAGATTAAGATAGAATTATCAATATTCATTCCTCTCATATATGCTAATGCAAAAACTTCAATAACATCATTTTGTTTTAATTTTTCTCTCGCTTCTTTACCTATGATTTTATTTAATAGATAGTAAGACGGAAAAATATAAGGGTCTAATTTCTCTTCTAAATTACCCGGTAATGAACCTAACTTCTCTTCAGCCTCAACCGCGGGTCTAACTATAATTATTTTTTCATACGCGTTATCCTTATTTAAAAGTAAATCTATAGCCGCTCTCATGGCGATAAAAGATTTACCCACTCCCGCGGGTCCTGAACATATTGTTATTTCGTTATCTAATAATGATTGATAGTAAGTTTTCTGATTATCTGATAAAAACTTCTTTCTTGTTTTACGATTTACTATAGAATTAATTAATTCCTTAACGTTACTAAAAGAATTTTCATTACCTTTTTGTTTTGTAGACATATAATATTATTTTAAATAATAATATTCAGTATTTATAAAAAATAAATATATATCGTTTATTATCTAACGCTTCTAATTCCCTGTAATACATCCATCCAATGGTCACACATTTCATGTAACATTGATTCAAATGTATATTCTGGTTTCCATCCTAAAGTTTCTCTAATCTTAGTAGAGTCACCCTTAAGATAAGGTAATTCTTCAGGTCTTAAAAATTTAGGATTTTGTACAACATAATCTTTATAATCCAATCCTAAGTGAGTAAATACAATATCACACATCTCACGAACTGAATGGGTTTCCATTGTTGAAACTACAAAGTCATCTGCTTCTTCATGATTCATTATTGCATGCATGGCTTTTACATAATCTTTAGAATGACCCCAATCGCGGTAAGAATCCATATTACCCAATTCTAATTTGTCTTGTAAACCTAATTTTATGGAGCATGCAGCTTTAACAACTTTATTAGTTACAAAATTACTTCCTCTTCTTGGGGACTCATGGTTAAATAATATACCGTTTACTGCGTGTAGTCTATACGCCCTCCTATAGTGTCTTACCGCATTGTAACCAAACACCTTAGAACACCCATAGGGGGATACTGGATTCATGACAGTAGACTCCCTTTGGAAACCATCACCCTCAATAGTTAACCCAAACATTTCAGATGACGACGCTTGGTAAAATTTAGCGTCTGGACATATTCTTCTATAAGCCTCTAATATATTAATTACTCCTACCGCGTTTGTTTGTACTGTAAACTGAGGTATATCAAAACTAATTCTAACGTGACTTTGAGCTGCGATGTTATATATTTCATCCGGCATAATTTCAGTTAATAATCTTTCAATTGATGTTTGGTCTAGTAAGTCTCCATAATGTGTGTGTATATTTCCATTTTTAAACGCTTCGGTTAATCTTGCCGATTGGTTTTCTGCTGTTGAGTTTCTTCTCACCATACCATGTACCTCATACCCTAAGGATAGGAGATATTCCGATAAATACGAACCATCCTGTCCGTTTATACCGGTAATAAATGCTTTTTTATTCATATTTTAAAATGTGATTTTTTTATAATACCCTTATCGTCAACTATAATAGTATTCGGGCTTTTCATAAATTTAACATATAACTCATCAAAGTCACCCCTTTCCTCTAAAAACATAGGTATCATTTCACCCTCATCATTTACTATAGTCCATAATTCGTATTCTTTTTTTATTTTTTTAAATACTTTCATTTCTGACACGTCAGGCCAATCATTTACGCTCCATTGGTGTGGTTTAGTATTAATAGCCTCTTCTATTTTATCCATCCCTAATTGTGCGGTCTCAGGAGTCATATAATAATGATACCCCATAGTTGAGATATCTTGGTCCCTCCATGGTATATCAGGTAATCTACCGTCATAAGACATTTTTTTTAAACTAATGTAATCGTCTTTATTGTCACACAGTATCATACCACCTCTACCTAGACTTAAATGTTTTCGAAATTGAAAGCTCACACTCATTAATGATTTAGGTATGTAACTGTCCTTCTTCCATAGAACTGCTGCGTCAATAATCCTACAGTCATCAGTATGGTTTAGGGTGTAATAATCAACCCATTCCTCATCCCTCCACTGTAAGTCTATATTTAATTTATTAGATAAAAAAGGTATAGATATATATGTTCTTTTAGGTACGGAAATAGAACTAACCTTTTTATGTATCAAACTCAACTCAACCCCGTGGGTACAACAATCAACAGCAACCGCGTACGGTGAGCCAAAAAACTCTGCAATTTTTTCTTCGAAATCTTTTATTTTATTAAAACTCATTTTATGTATTTTTCATATATGTAATCTTCGGCAATTGGCATTTCAATGACCGACTCTAAGTTCTCTTTTATTGCGTCCAACTTACTATGATACAATTCTGATGTTAAATCTCCAATGTTGAAGTTATCGTCTAGAGTTATTATACCATCCGTATTGAACACCTCTCCAATTGAAGGTGTACCGTAATATATTGGTATTGTTCCAGTAGCGAAACAATCTGTTAGTTTCTCACTATACATTAATGGGTATGTTCCATTCTCCATAGCAATAGAGAAGTAATAGTCACGTAATCCCTCATCTTTAGTTTCTATCGGATTAAAACCACGACCAAATAAATCTACTTTATCTCGATACATAGACACTACGTCTTGCCTGTGTCTATGTTCTGAACACATAACCTTACTGGATGCTATCATAGATGTTAGTTTTGTCTTTTCATGTAACCCAACATCACTAACCCAGTATTTAGCACTACAGATAACCAATTTAAACTTATCACTTAATGGTAACAATGATGTGTCATGAGTGAAAACCATTTCAAAATTATCTTCAATATATTGTATGTTACTTGCACACCATCCATATAAACCACCGATGATTGTTTTAGATTCTGATAACCATCCGTAATTTAATTTATTCTTGTTTACGGGAATCCTTAATCCACTATCAATGTGAATAGATATATTGGCTGAACCATCTTTAACCCAAGTCATGTGTTCTGGTGTATGTCCATGTGAAGAACAGTTTACGTGTTGGAATCCACCACCTATCATATTGATTGTTTGTTTACTCATTATACGAAATATAGTTTTTTAATATGTTCTGAGAACATGGTTGTCATTAGTGAGACTGATGATGTATCAGCCCTTAAAAAGTAATCACATTTAGTTAATATGAAGATATCCATAATAACTTCTTTACATAACTTTATATTATGGTTTGTCCTGTCATCATATAACCTAGTATAAGGGTCATTACTTGATGTTCGGTAAATCTCTTTCTGGTAAATTATTTTAACGTCTAAATTATTTTCTAAAATATTAATTGCTTTATCATCATCAGTAGCTAAAAATATCTGTTCTATATTTGGATTCTCTTCAAGTATTAGTTTAATCTTAGCTAAATATTCTTCTATATCGGATGTTCTATGATTATTAACCATATCACCAAGTCTAATCTGACAACCTAAAGTTTCTTTACCTTTTATATTATTATCATAAAAGTTATTTATATCGGTGGTCATACCATCAGTCAAACTAAAGTGTTTAAAAAACCTTTCTTTACCTTTGACCATAATGGGTGTGTCAATTTGATATCTACCCTTATAATCGATATTTGGGGGTCTGTTGATTAAGTCTATAGTTGTTGAATCATCGGACATATCAAATTGATTGAAGAACTCTGACCATAAACTCTCATTCTTATTAACACCAGCAATTGTTTCGTAATCACACATATTAACCCATACAGTATCGTCATCTTTTAACATTAGTAATTCATTAACCACAATCATTAAATTACCAGCCATTCCAACACCAGCAATCCTATGCGATGGTGATAAGTGAACAAATCTTAGTTGATAATTCATATTAATTCTTTTAGTGCTTCTATTATGAATGGTAATACTTCTTTTGATGCGTGAATATTATCTTTGAAGTAAATCTTATTAGAAGAATAATCTTCATTTAACATTAAGTGATGAATATCTATAAATTTCATACCCAACTCACCCATTCTCTGTTTTAGGTAATGGTTAAATGTGGTAGTCATTTTATTCCTTGTTTGACTATTACCATAGTTCTGACCAACATTATAGGTTAGTTCGTTTGGTAGACTGGCATATGGTGCAAACACACCAACCTTAAAACCATTACCTTTAAGTTCTTCTATAACGCTAACATATCTATCAACACATTCGGTTATAGCATCACCAATAGATTCTTTGAATCCGATATGTGCTCTTATATCAATCTCACCAAAGCATAGTAATAGTGTATCACCATTACCAATATTATAATCATCGATTATGATGTTTAATTTATCAAGTTTAGTTAATAAATTATATGCAGTATGAGAACCCATTTTTATTGGGATGACATTAGGTATATTGTTTATGAATTCATTCCTTGGTCTAAGTGTAATCATCTCACCATCTTTAAAGGTGTAACAATAACCATATTCTGGTTGAATATGTATCTTTCCATCGTTTCTAGTATCAACACCAGAAAAAATAGACACATGACTATCTCCAATAATATATACCATAATTATTTTTCCTTAGTCCATGATTCCCAAACAAACTCATAGTTAAACTTTTCAGTGAAACCATTATCACTTAAACCACGTCTAATGTTGTTACGTCTTTCAATATCATTATCAATACCGTTATGAAACTGTATTTGAATATTCTTAAATTTATTAACCATTCCCGTCTTTAACATATCTTCTAGTAGTGGATATTCATCACCTTCAATATTAATCTGGATTAAGTCTACACTATCAACCTCAAATTCTTCTAACAATTTTTCCATTGTGTTATATTCAATATCAACACCGACACCAGTATTTAAGTTAGCTGAGGTGGCATCCCCATTTAAGTAGATAGTACTATTTTTATTTTCGGTTCCAGCAGCAACATTTAATAGATGAACTTTATCGTTATCTTCGAATGTTTTAACCATCCCATTATAAAACTCATAAATAGGTTCTATAATATACATATTCGGGTTATATTTACCAATTATTTGTTTAGCCCATAAACCAGTGAAACCACCTAAATCCATAACAACTGAATCTTCATTCAAATCATATGTTATGTTATGGGTGTAGTCACCTTTATCTGCAAACCATCTTTGTACTTCGTTTTTGTTTAATGTTAAATTATTCATAACCTAATTCTTTTGCGTATTGTAATATCTTATCTTTATCTCTAATTTTAACTGGTTTGGCTGGACTCCCAACGTAGATAGTCCAAGGTTCTGTATCCTTAGTTAATAATGAGTTAGCACCTAGGATAGAACCTTCTGCTAGTGTAACGTTAGGCATGATTGAACAGTTAACACCACAACCAGCATATTTACCGAACTTTACCGTTGAGTAATTAATAACTCTATACTCCTTCGGTATTGTTGGTCCTACTAAACCAGCACCTGTGTAATCTTCACTACCACAGACTATTTTTGTTCCAGCTGCAACAAATGAAAAGTCTTCTAAGATTAACTTTGAATCCGCACCACCAATTACCGTAACGTCTTGAGCAATATGAATATAGTCACCCATCTCCATAGCTGTTGATATTGTTACACCATTGTCGATTGCATTATGTGAACCTATATCACAATGTGATGGATGTTTAATTATTACTCTATCATGAATAAACACATCTTCACCATATGTTTTAAATTTATCCATCATATAAAAGTTTTATCTAATTTTTGACCCTCATAAGGACCTGTCTTATATTCGTATACAATTGTATCGTCCTCTAAGATTTCATACGTATGACCACCGTAAAGGGTAAAACTGGCATCACCTGGTCTCAATATAGGTTCAGCAATTAACGTATCATCAATATCAAAAAACTTACATTTAACACTACCCTTAATGACTACCCATGATTCCTGAGCAATTTGTTCGGTATAGTGTCTATCTTTTGTTATGTGTTTATGTGGTGGAAATGTTTTACCGTTAGCCATTTTTAACGTGGCGCACTGTATAAAATTATCTTCAGGAACAACTTCATGTCTTCCTTCGATTTCATCTAATCTATTGATTATATGTAGTAACTTATTTTCTTCGATTTTTGAGTATATTTTTTCCATGTCTTAAATTTTTATCCATGACTCTGGTAGTATATCACTATCATCATGAGTAATAGATGAACCGAACCATTGTTTAGGTCCTACAACTATTTTTTTATTGTTTTGGTTTAACCAAGCACCCCACCAAGAAAATGATGAGTTAGAGATAATATTATTATCACATAACGACATTAAATATAGTTCAATATAATCTTTTTCGTTGTCAATGTAAATGATGCCATCTGTTTTTAAGTTATTTTTACACCATTCAATATCATCACTAAATACGACAAAATTATCAGTCTTATCTTTTAGTGAATCAATAGCATTGTTGTAATATTCTAAACTCTGTACTGGATGATGGTTTGGATGATTTACGTAATCACCACGTCTAACATGGATTGAGGTAGATTTACCGTTAACGATATCACTATACTTTTCGTGTATTGTCTCCATGATTTCTAAGGGTGCTTTAATAAATTCTAATATCGCTTCTCGATTGTGTACAAAGTATTTTTCGCTTTGGAAGAAACCCTCGATAATAACATTCCTATCAAATGGTGGTGACTGTACATACGTAAAGGGATATCTAACTACATTGCTGGTAGTTGTTGGGTTTACATTAAGATTCTTTAACATAGACATATACTCACTACCATGTTTTAATGATGGGTTATATGTTGCATCCGAATTTAAGTAATGTAGATGTGAATGTAAGTTTGGAAAAGAACAATCGGTCTTATTATCAATGGATAACGATTTTGTTGCTGCAATTTGAAAAAGCATATTTCCTAAACCGCCTTTTAAATGACAATATATCATATTATCTAATTAATCTTTTATATTTAGGTCTATTTCTTAATACTTTAACCGCATTATTAACCTTACCCATATTAACTTTATGGTCATTAAGTGGATTTTGTTCATTATACACATAATTAACTTCATTCATAAATAAGTAATGTTCTGGTCCTGCCATTTCAAGCATCGGGAACATGAATGATAAATCACCAGCAACTTCCCAGTAATTACCGTTATCGTCCTTTAAATAATCTTGTTCGATTGACCTCCAAAGAAAAGCTCTCCATGTTCTAAGATGTGATGCGGTAAATCTGTCCGACCTTAACGTGTCAAAATTTCTTGGAGGCGAGGCAAATCCTTTTGCACCATTTGAATACACAAATGAACCGTTAGCAATCCATATGTTTTCATCCTTATAAACTTCATTAATTCTATGTAAAGTATTTGAATCCGGTAACCAATCATCCCCATCAATCTCAACGATTATTTCATTATCGTCAATTTTTGGATTATTACGAATAACTTGGTCATAATTACCTGGTTGGTAGAACTTATCCGTATTTTCAATAAGAATGAATCTATCATCACCCTGAATCATATTCTTGACTTCTCTAACAGAATTGTCTGTTGATAAATCATCTGTTATGTAACATTTAAAGTCCTTATATGTTTGTTCAATGATAGAACTTAAACATTTAACTATGTATTTTTCGCAATTATAAAGTGTTGTTACTATTATCATTATTCTATTATTTCTTTATATTTTTTTTTCTTCCTCGATGTCTAATTTTTCATCCCACTCTTTTATTGTGTCGATATAAAGTTGTTTTATTTTTTTGGCTACCTCGGAGGAATAAAATTTTTGTATATTATCAGGAGGGTAAGTCAACTCCTTATCCTTTATATTACCTTCTTTATCAATATCATATATCCAAGATGGTTTACCACACATCCAACTTTCAATGGTGGTTCTACCTAATAAAATACCTGAAGTTTCTGAACATTCCTTTACAAATTTTTCTATTTTATTTGTCGGTGGGAAATGTTTAATATGACTTAATTTAAGTAACTCGTTAAGATAATTAGATTTATTTTCACCTACTATCCACAATTCTTTTTCTTTAGATTTTGCATATTCAGAGACATCTTTAATTGTTTTTTCTCTCAAATAATCAATAGTCCCTACAAATAGAATATATCCATTATCTTTTATATTATCAGTGTTAAATCTTTTACTACTAACTGGATTATAGATTAGATTTATTTTTTCTTTTTCGATGTTATCTACTAACTCTATCTTTTCCGATATTTCCGGTCTAATCGTAATATATTTAAGTATTGTATCATCCTTAATGGGGTCTTCTAATGAAATTACCTCCGAATGAATCGTAGATATTTTTGGTAAATCAGGATATAGTTGTAATAATCTTTCCGTAATGGGTTTATGTTGAGTGTGGATAATATCATAGTCATAACTTCCGTTTCTATATATCTTACCTTTTTCAGATTTAACGAACCCATTAGGTGTTTTAAACCCCATAACACCATCCCCAACAATGTAACCGGGTGGTTCATTATGAGATAAAGTTTTTATTTTGTCCATTCTTGCGATTTTAGATAAAGGACCATTAATGTCGGAAAGTACCGTTACATCACAATTTAATTTTATTAACTCTTTAGAGAGTTCATAAACATACATTTCAGAACCAGTGAAAGTCTTAAAAAATAGAGATGAAATTAAAACTTTAATAGGGGAATTAAGGTCTAAATTCCTATCTATTTTTATAGGTAATTTATCTTTGTTTTTTTCAGAAAATATTGCTCTGTTTTTTTCCCACTCAGTATTTGTTTGCCCGATTGAATAATGGGTTATCCGAATATCATATATAACACCTATTTTAACGTCTTCAATAAAGTTATTAAAACAAAAATCAACATCATACATATGAAACCCCTTAACCTCTTCATTGAAGTTACTCTTAAGATTCTTCTTATTTAAGACCATAAATAACCCGTCAACCAAAACGACATCTTCAATATCATTTCCCGTACTTTTTGAGTATTTGGACTCCCACTTTTTACCTTCGTGCTCATGGTTTACAATACCCTTCATGGTTTTTTTGTTTTCCCACCACATGCCGGATTTAGGTAGTTTAGTACTACCCGCGACACCAAGAATACCATAATTAGGACATTTTTTAAAATGTTTAATTATTTTTCTACCCCATCCCTTTTTTTCAAAATAAATATCATCGTGACAAAGTACTACAATATCATTTGATGACTTTTCTATGATAATGTTATACGCTTCAGATAAGGAATGGGTTCCAGGGTTCTCAAAAGATATGACCTCTACTTTGTGTATCCCGCAAGATTTTTCAATATACTCTTTAAATGAAGGGTCTATTTTTTTTGTACTATAACCTATTGTAATCATTAATCCTCAAATACTTCTATTTCTACAGTCTTTTTAGTTAACTCAGTCCACTGACCGTTGTATCGGGTACCCCTTACTACGTGATTATCAATCCAATGATAATTACCACCACGAGGTTTACCCATTAATAAATTACTATACTTGAACCCCCACTTATCCAACCATTCTTCGGTAATTTCTCTTACCTCTTCAGTTCGTGAAGTAAAAAATGTGATTATGTGACCTTCATTAAACCATCCGTTTAAGGTTTCTACTGAACCCTCATATGGTATAACCTGTCTCATTCTTTCAGATTCTTCATTAGGTACGTCATCAGTGATAGTACCATCTATATCAATTAGATAATTTTTAATACCGTCAGGTAAGGTAGGACTTGTAGCATACCCCTCATCATCGGTACTTGTTTTTAATTCAATAACTTTTTTCATAATTTTTTAATTTCCTGTAGAACCAAACCCGTTACTATTACGGTCTTTATTCTCAATTTTATCCACTCTCTTTAGGTTAATTTCAGAACCCTGAACCACAGGACATACAACCGCTTGTGCAATCTTATCTCCTTTAACTATACTTTGTACCTCATTACTCATATTAAAGACGATTACTTTAATTTCTCCCGTATAACCATAGTCTACTGTACCTGGAGTATTTAAGACTGATAAACCACGTTTAATTGCTAATCCACTTTTTGGTCTAACTTGTATCTCACATCTTTCGGGTACATCAAAATGAATACCCGTAGGAACTAACGCTCTACCAAATGGCTCTAAAGTAATATCGACATTAGACCTTAAATCAATTCCCGAATCGGTAGGGTAAGCGTACTCTAACTCCTTATTATCTGAATTCAAAAAATATTTTAATTCAACTTTACCTGTAAAATTGTTATTAAAACTTTCTTCAACATCGTCAACATTTACCCCTAAACTATTTAATAGTTCTTGAGGATTACTCATATCCACTTCATTTAATTTACCTTCTAAATCTTTTAAAGCTCTCAAACTTTCGTTAAGTTCGTTAAATTTTTTAAACATATTATTTTAAATTATAAATTTTATTCATCACATCCACTAAAACTTGAACATCCCTTTCACAATAATCGGCTATTGGAGTCAATCCATTTGAATTCCAATACGTGTCGTGTACCATATTTCCCGAAACTTCACCTGTTTTAGGACTATTTACGTCCATAGCAACACACATTAAATCAAGAGAGGCTGGTGAATTAAATGAACCGAATTGCCATAATTCTTTCGTGTCTACCGCTTTTAATTCCCATGGTTTTGTACCTAATTTTGGTAAAATACTTGGGGGTTTTATACCGTTACAAACAAATCTCTTAGACAGCATCGGCATATCGAATCCCTTTATGTTGTGACCACATAGGTGAAAATCAAGTTTTAATACTTTATTTAATAAATCTTTAACCCCTAGTAATAGTTTTTTTTCATCATCTTCTGCGAACGTAGTGGTGTGTACTTCTCCACTTGGTGTTATGAATGAAAATGAAGCTACAATAATTTTTGCGAAATCTGATATTAACGCCGCGTGATTGGTGAATATTTCATCTAAAGGTTTATCAACATCTTCAGGATATCTTTTCTCAAACCAATTTCGGTAACTTTCAAAAAGTCTACCCATTTCAGGATTCTTTTCATTTAAAGTGGTGTAGTCTTTTTCTATTCCTACAGTCTCTAAATCAAAAAATAATAATTTGTTTAATGGTACGTCTATCATTTTACTAAAGATTTATAAAATTCCGCTCTATTTTTAGTTACACTCTTTAAATCGTAAGTTCCGTTTACAGTTTCATAAAGTCTCTCACCTAAATCTTCCACCCATGATGGGTTTTTAATAAGCTTTTTCATGTATTTTGCCCAATCGCTGCCATTCCTACCTTTATCTACTAATAGTGCGTTACCGTCAACAAAATTTCCTTTATCTAATGAGTGTTTTAAGTCAATTGTGTATGGACCCACATCAGAAGCTATTAAGGCTTTTTTATAGAAACCGGCTTCAATTACCTTTAACTGAGATTTCATCCTGTTAAACATATGGTCTTTAATAGGTGCTAAAGACACGTCAAACTTAGAGTAATTTTTTGCGTAACTATTAATCGGTTGGGTCCATACTCTATGGTAAAAAACATCTTCTTCACTATAATCTCCTGGTTGGTACTCCATCAGGTACTTCATTTGTTTTTCATCTACGGTTTTATAACCATCCGTAAATATCTCCTCATATTTCTTCCATACGGTCTCATCAGGTTTGATAGGTCTCTTTTTTTCCTCCCCAGTCTCCCTATTAATTTCTGTTACATTACCTCTAATATCAAAACCACATAGGTACATCTGATAATCATTTTTAAACTCATTTAACCTATTAGTGGTACCTTCAAGTAATTTCAAGTCATGTAAGTGTGAGGAACCACCTAACCACCCAAACCTTAACCTATCACTAGGTTTAGTTTTTTCTGTGAATTGTGGTTCGTCGGGATTAATCGCGTTGGGTAAAACAAAAACGTTCTTATTTATTTTTCTTATTTCATTAGCAAATAATTCAGTAGTAGTTGTAACATAGTCAACACAACTCAAATTTTTCATTATATGTTGATTTAAATTATGTTTTTTTACTAATTCATATGCAGGATGCTCTTTTCCTGGTTGCCAATAATCATCAATATCTCCAATAGTAACAATACCCCAATCTCTTAACTGTTTAATAATTAAAGGGGACTGCTCATAATTCGAACCTATAACTCTATGAAAATGTACTATTTGATACTTCTTCCAATAGTTCTCGTCATTTATTTTTGGTTCGTAATCTATATCAACATGAAATTCATCGGAATAATGTTGTTGTAAAAACGTGTGAGGTTCGACAGAACGAAATTTACCTACTCCTGTTCTGTCTGATGGGAGTACTAACACATTAATTTTTGACATGACTTTTCTATTTAGAAAAGTATAGGAAAAAAAACTTAATAAGAAAAGTTATTGTTTTACTTTTTTAATTTTTGTAACCTTACCTTCAAAAATGTGTTTACCTACTCTTAATGAAAGAGTTTCATTAGCTTTTTGTGTAGATTCACTTAATAAACCTGAATTTTTTAATTCTTCTTTAACCACATCTCTAACAGTGTCTCTAACAACATCTCTTATCATTTGCTTTAGGTCAGAATCATTATTTGTTGGTTGAATAGTATTCTGTTCAGTTACCTTATTACCCATTAGTCTTGTAGCCCCTTCTATTATTTCATTAGAAAGTGACGGTCCATTAATTTGAGGCTGAACTATCGGATTTTCTAACATTAATTTTTTAATTTCTTCAGGTAGTTTTGAGTTTATAACTGCATCTTGACTTACTGGTTGAACATTAACCGTTTCCTGTATTGATGGTTGTGTCGGTTGTTGAGTCAGTTGACTGTCTATATTTTCCGGTATGTTGTATGTTGCGTTTACATTCTCACTCATGGGAAGTCCCGGTGATTGACCTCTTGGTACTTCGATGTGTTTATCCATTATTTTTTTGGACATCGCTAATTTTTGCATTAAATCACTCATGTGTATTGGGGTTCAGTTTTTTTAATTTAACTCTCAGGTATCAAACGTAGCGTTTAATAACATATTTACCATACTGTTATCTCCTGTTGGGTTGTAGTTAGGTCTCACTTCTGTAAATCTATCAGTAGTTGGTTGATAAGTCAATATTTTATCAACCCTAAAGAGTCTCCAGCTAGGTAATGGTTTTTCGCCTATAGTTGCTTTATGAGACGCCCCGTCTAAGTCCCATGCTCTTAAAACTAAATTGTTACCTCCCTTACTATAACCTACCGCAACGGGTTCGACTACTCTATAACCCTTTCCTCCAGGTTCGTCCCCATCGTAGTACATTGTAACGACAATTTTCTTATTAATCGAATCTTTAATATCATCTAAAGACGCAATTTCAGTTAATAAAGATTTAAATGTCGTTATTAGTTTCATCCTTCTACGTTGTATGGTTGACTTGAGTTGTACTTATTAACTTTTATTTCGTCTTTTCTTTCAAATACATCAGTTGACGTACCAGCATTTTGATTATAAACGTCTAAAAATGTACCAGTTCCTCTACCTAATTCATCTCCGTCAGCATTCGCATCAGGGTGTACAGATGAGTACTTTTCTGACTTAGGTGAGTAATCATTCCTTGGGAATAGTTTTGCTCTTTCCGCCTCAGCAATTGCCGATAACGTATTTTCTGGTTGTGCAAAATCTAATTTGTCATTTTGTGTTGCCATTATTCTATTGTTTTAAATAATTTATTTATTTTTTTAATTTCTTCAGTTATTGAAGTATCAAACTTATTAATTCCTTTTTCATGTTTATCATGAGGGTTAACTATTATACCTTCTTTTTCATGATTGTCGATAAATTGATTATCCATTCCAGTGTCAGACTTAACAGTCTTTCCTTGAGACATACTATCCCTCCAATGATTAAGTACGTGGTCACACCATTTATGCATTCTGTGACCCCCGTTTAAAACAAAAGGCGAATCTTTACCATCTCCGTCATAGGAATCAAACCAGTTTTTAATTCTTTTTAAAACCGGATATCCAACAACGCCTTTTTCCCTTAAATCTTTATTTCTATTGTAACCCTCAACGTTACTGTCCCCTTCCACCATTTCAAAACTTTTTTGTAAATGGGTCTTTAAAGATTCAGGTAATTTAGCCTTTCTATGGTACAAATCTTTATTCATTTTTTAACATCTTAACTAACTGAGGTATTGATATACCTTCAGTTTCGGCCATATTTTTTAGGGATTTTAAATTTCTTTTAATGATTGGAGACACCGAGTCATCAGACAATTCTTTTTTATTCAAACCTTTATCGTCAGACTTTAAGACTAATGAGTCCTCAGCCATTTTTATAATATCTTCTTTAGTGAATTCTTTTTCAATTAACCTCATAGTATCAATAAAGTCTTCTCCCTCTTCCTTTTCAATTTTTTTATTTACTGGTATCTTTTCATCTTTACCCATTTCCGCCGCCCTATTTTTTGCATCCTCAGGACTAAATTCAAAGGTTTTAATAAAGTAATTTATAGTTTCCTCAGCATTCATATCTTCAGTATCTTCACGACCAAAAGCCCCTGATATATCTTCTTCTCTGACTAACGACTCACCATAATAAACTCTATATCCTCTCATAAGTGGGTCTTGGGTTTGATGTCCTGATGCGACTCTTTTATCCATTGTACTTAGACCAGGGGCACTAGTTCTTGGGTCAATTAAAGGAACTTTAGAATTATTCATGGTTCCGTCAAAATCAATTAACTCATCTAATTCTCCTTTAGGTTCTTCTAAGTCTTTCACTTTATTTTTAAAAGTGTCATGAGATTTACAAGGCATAAAAGCTTTTCTTTTGTGTTTGTGAAATCCTTCACAACCCAGTTCTTTAGATGCGTCTAACGCTTCTTCTTTTGTTCTAAAAAGATACGACTTCATATTTAGTTTTTTTCTATAAATACATCGAAGGAAGTATTTATCATAAAAAAGGAGTATGCCCGGGCAAAATA
>Ga0209602_1000823_pt1 | contig 28953 bp, 29 predicted proteins | sample COGITO_mtgs_1205_3_FD_184810 | JGI IMG/M metagenome (GOLD analysis project Ga0209602, IMG submission 184810) | Pelagic marine microbial communities from North Sea - COGITO_mtgs_120524 (SPAdes) (version 2) | ecosystem: Environmental > Aquatic > Marine > Epipelagic ...
TAAATATCAATAAATCAATTTTTTTTGTTTCCGTCTCTACACCCGTAATATCATTTGGCATTTGCTGTATGACTGGTATCATAAAATTATCTTCTACATCTCTTGTGCTATAGTCACAAATAATGGTGAAATCTTCTGGGAATATTTCATTAAACTTAGCTACTGGAACATTAAAAGCAACCCTAATACTTGCAGGTAATAATTTAAAATTACCCTGAGAAGGTTGGTTAATCATTGATACAGGAACCATAATTATTTTCTGAGAAAACTCAGATACTTCTTGAGAAATGGTTACTTTTTTGGGAGAAATTGTTACTGCTGCACTTGGCCAGCTTTGCAATGAAATATCCTGAGCAAAAGATGCTGAAACATCTAAAAGATCTAAAGGAAGTGTTGTAACAGATAAAATGGTATCCAACATTTTTTTTGAACCTGTGATAGTAACAGAATCTGGCTTGATTTGTTTGGCTCCCAGGGCGTCAAAACCAATATCATATGAAATAGAAACCTGCCCCATGACTGGAACCTTCTTAAAGCTAAGCTGCTCTAGGGTTAAAGTAAGCTGTGAAAAAGACAGCTGAGTAACAAAACCATCATCTACAACTTGTTTGAGAATGAGCTTCTCTAGTGCAGCACCATCTACTATGGCTGTATTTGTAGTTTCATTGAAATAGGCACCTACATCAATTTTAATGTTGGGTTTTTTAAAAACATACCCTAAAAATTCAAATCTTGTGGCATTTACATTAAAAGAAAAACCTTCAGGAGTATTTTCATTTAACATATATCCTTGTGGAATATTAACATAACTTATTGTTGTAACTACAGAAGCAACATCTTGTTTTGAGAATTTGGTTAACATCCAAAAAACAGATGCTAAAAACAAAAAGACAATAAAGGCTTTGAGTTTTGAATTCTTAAACGGGTTTTTAAATGTTCTTGCCATACTAAAAATACTTGCTGTAAATTACTTAAAAAATAATCTTGGAAACTGTTTTTGAGGATCTTTTTCAAGCCAATGTATATAAATGGTTGCTTTTAAAAAACCATATCCATATCCAAAAAACTGTATAAACATAGCCAAAACAGCCATAAAACCAACAGCTACACTTTTGGTTTTTAGGGTTGCATCTGCAAGGATAACAGTTACATAAATGGCCAAAGGCAATAAAAATAGCCACCCGTAAATAATACCAAATAACATACTGGCAAGGGTGAATAATATAAAAAGTGTTGGAAGCCAAAAGGTGATTTTTGCCCCTTGAGGATGCCATTTGTTTAATATTGGACGTACAAGTCCAAACTTTTTAACCTGTAGCATAAAACTACTCCAAGACACTCTGCGTTTATGAAATACAGCTATATCTGGCACAAAAGCAGTTTTAAACCCTGCTTTTGTAATGCGGTGAGATAAATCTGGATCTTCTCCAGGATGAATTTTCGCAAAGCCCTGTGTGGCCTCAAAAGCTTTTTTAGACAGGCCCATATTAAAACTTCTTGGTTCAAAGTGTTGTACTGCTTTTTTACTCCCACGAATACCTCCTGTTGTTAAAAAAGAAGTCATGGTGTAATTAATAGCCTTTTGTAAATTAGTGAAGCTATCATGTGCAGCATCTGCACCACCAAAACAATCTACATAGCTGTGTTTTAAAAATGTGCTCACTTTTTCCAAATAATCTGGGGGCAATAACACATCACTATCTAAAATAATATAGTAATTTCCTTTGGCAAGACCCATACCAAAGTTTCTAGAATCTCCCGGACCTGTGTTAGGTTTTTGATAATAGGAGATATCCAAGGCATCTTGATAGCCCGCTACAATATCAGAGCAACAAAGGGTAGATCCGTCTTCAATGATAACAATTTCAAAGGCATCACTAGTAGTTAGCGCCTTGAAACTCTCAAGCAGCTCTTTAATTTCATGAGGTCTATTGTATACTGGAATGATAAATGAAAACTGAATCATATTGTAAAGTTAATCAAAAAAACCACCTCAACTTTCGTCAAGGTGGTTTAAGAAATAGTATTGATTGATCTACTCTTTTGTAAAGGTATCCATGACCTGGTCACTTACACCCATATTAGAGAAACCGCCATCGTTAAATAAATTTTGTAGGGTAACACGCTTGGTTAAATCACTAAACATTGCAATGGTATAATTAGCACAATCTTCTGCAGTAGCATTTCCTAGTGGGCTCATTTTCTCTGCATAAGCAATAAAGCCATCAAATCCTTTTACTCCTTGACCAGCAGTAGTTGGTGTTGGAGATTGAGAAATTGTGTTCACACGTACTTTTTGATCTCTTCCAAAGAAATAACCAAAACTTCGAGCGATAGACTCTAAGTAAGCTTTGTTATCTGCCATGTCATTATAATCTGGAAAAACACGTTGTGCTGCCATGTAGGTTAGCGCTACAATACTTCCCCATTCATTCATTGCGTTGTGGTTGTATAACACACTCATTGTTTTATGAAAAGAAACCGCAGAGACATCCCATCCCTTATGTGTCCAGTCATAATTTTGACTTGTGTAAGGCTTACCCTTACGAACATTTACAGACATCCCTATAGAGTGAAGTACAAAATCTATTTTACCACCTAAGATTTCCATAGATTTTAACACTAAGTTCTCAAGATCTTCCATAGATGTTGCATCTGCTGGAATAATTTCAGAACCGGTTTTTTCTGCTAGGGTTTTAATTTGCCCCATACGCATTGCGATAGGCGCATTTGTTAAAACAAAGGTCCCGCCCTCTTGATGAACTCTTTCTGCTGTTTTCCAAGCAATTGAATTTTCATCAAGAGCTCCAAAAATAATTCCTCTTTTTCCTTTTAGTAAGTTATAAGACATCTTTAATACTTTTAGTGGTTGTTTTGTTTGCTATTTTAAGCTGTAAATATACAGTATCCTTTTTTAATTGAGTAATTCTTTTGCATTGGCTAAGGTAGTGTCAGTAATGTTTTTACCACCTATCATCTGAGCAATTTCTACAATACGTTCTTCTTGTGAGAGTTGCTTTAAATGTGTTACCGTTGTGTTTTGACGATCTTCTTTATAGACTTTAATATGTTGTTCACCCTTTGCAGCTATTTGTGGTAGGTGTGTGATACTGAGAATTTGCATATGGGTACTCATTTCACCCATAATGTATGCCATTTTTAGTGCAATTTCGCCAGAAACACCGGTGTCGATTTCATCAAAAACGATGGTTGGTAATTTTTTATATTGAGATAGTAAGGCCTTTACAGACAACATAATTCTACTCATTTCACCGCCAGAGGCTACCTTTTTTAAGAGTCCAAAATTACCTCCTTTATTTGCTGTAAAATAAACAGCCAGACTATCTGTCCCAGATTTTTTAAATGTGGGTGAGGTAGTAAATTCTACCTTAAACTTGGCGTTTGGAAGGCCCAGTAATGATAAGTATGTTTCTAATTTTTGTTGTAACATCGGTAATGCCTCCACCCTATTATCATGAAGATCTTTAGCTAGCTTTAAAAGCGCCTGTGTTAGCTTTTGTTTTTCTTTTTCTAGTGTTTCTACGGTGGTATCTAGATGCTGCGAGTTATATATTTTTGAGCTTAGATTTGATTCTATATCCGACAGCTCCTTCACACTTGACACACTGTGCTTATGTTGCAATCTATAGAGTGTTTGCAACACCTCATTGATCCTAAATAATTCTGTAGGATCTACCTGCAAATCTTCAGATGTGTTTTCAATACTTGAAACAACATCTTCAAGCTCTAGGGTTACACTATGTAATCTATCATAAAGCTCTTGGTAAGAAGGCGCATATTTTGAGATGTTATTTAAAAGGCTTCTAGCTTGTTTGACACTATCAATAATACCTGTGTTTTCTTGAGAAAAAAGTTGTTCTATTTCAGCAAAAGACCCTTGTATTTCTTCTGCATTATTTAAGGTGTTGTAGTTAGTCTCTAATGCTTGTTGGTCTATGGTATGTAACGAGGCTTCCATAAGTTCCTGTTGCAGAAAAGTATGGTAATCAAGCTCTTTTAGGGCAGCTTCTTTTTGTGAAAGTTGTTTTTCTAACTGTTTTGAAATACTCGTAAACTCCAAAAGGGCATTTTGGTAGCCTTGAAGTATTGGAGCATTACCTGCCAGAGCATCTAAAACTTCTAGCTGAAACACTTCTGTGGCAAAACTATTGGTTTCTTGCTGGCTATGAATATCCACGAGATAACCTCCCAAGGCTTGTAATTGAGATAGCCCTACTGGAGTGTCATTAACAAAGGCTCTAGATTTACCGCTAGGCAAGATCTCTCTTCGTATGATGGTATGAACATCATAATCAAGATCATGGTCTTTAAAAAGAGGTTGTAGCCCGTATCCTTTTAAGGAAAACTCTCCCTCTATAATACATTTTTGGGTCGCGTCTTTAACACTACCAAGGTCAGCTCTTTTGCCAAGCAATAGCCCTAATGCGCCAAGTAGTATTGATTTACCAGCACCAGTTTCTCCGGTAATAATTGTTAAACCTTGGGTAAGGGGTACTTGTATGTCCTCAATTAAAGCATAATTTTTTATCGAAAGACTTAATATCATACCTGCAAATTTCTTGTATTATTGAAAACTAAAATAGCATTTAGTTGATCTCTCCCCAAGCAGTTCTTCTGGTAGGTGCCATCCTGTTAAGATCCTCTTTTAAAGTCACTGTATTTACTTGTGGCCCGCTGCTAAATATGGATTTAATCTCATCTACCTTAGCATCAAAAAAGGTGCGCAAAACAAAAGAGTTAGGTCTGCGGTCATTAATACTTTTTAGTCCTTTTAATGCCTCTATAATATTCTCTTTGGCTTGTTTTTGGTTAGATTCCATAATATCTAGACCCCCTCGATGGTAATCATACATTGCGGTTTGAAATTCTCTGTATACATTAGAAACCATCGCATCATTATATCTATACCTAGACTGTGTCCCGTCTGTAGATTTCCAACCAACATAGTTACTCGATGAAGCTGTATTTACTATTTGTTTTGCTATTTCAAAATAAGTATCACCGCCATTTTCTTCAAAAGAGGCTGCATCCAAACCAATAATGGTATAGGCGTGGTAAGAAACCAGCGCAACTAAATTAGACTCTAATTGGTTTATGTTAAACACCAAAGGTTCAAACTCTTTGTATTGAAAAGACACTTGCCTGTCATTGTAGTTATATATTGGAGCGTTGTAAGATGAGTTGAATACTGGTCTAGAAGATTGCACCTGCAAAGAGCCGCTAAATGAAGTGCCATCAAAATTAGAAATAATAAGAGTAAAATTACAATCTATTCTTTCTTGATTGAGATAAGACTCATCTGTCCAGTTACGGTTGTTTAAAAACTCGGAGAGTTGCTGCTCGAGTGTTTTAAAAATCTGATTGTTTTGTTGGCCTGTTTGCTCTGCGTCAATATACACATTTGCACTTAGCTCTTGACCAATACTAGTAGCTGTAAAAAAAACTACCGTTATAAAAAGTAAAAAATTACGCATTTATTTTTGTAATAATATGTTCTAAAATATCTTGTGCAACATCCCTCTTAGATTTAACATCAAAAGGAGTCACTTTATTGTCTTTATCAATAAAGGTAACTTTATTAGTATCTCCCTTGAATCCTGCACCTTTGTCTCTTAGCGAATTTAACACAATTAAGTCTAAATTCTTTTTTTCAAGTTTCTTTTTTGAATTTTCTATTTCGTTTTGAGTTTCTAAGGCAAAACCCACCAAAAATTGATTCTTCTTTTGTAAACCCAAACTAGCCAGTATATCTTTTGTTGGCTCAAGGTCAAAAGACAATCCTTCTCCAGATTTCTTTTTAATTTTTTGATCTAAAACACTTACAGGCTTAAAATCTGCAACAGCTGCGCTGCATATTGCAATATTGGTTGTTTCGTAATATTGATGTACGGCATCATACATTTGTTGGGCTGTTGTAACATCTATAACTTGTATGTTTGTATCCGAAACTGGAACACTAGAAGGCCCTAGCACAAGAGTTACATGTGCTCCTAAACTACTTGCGTGCTCAGCAATAGCAATACCCATTTTACCTGAAGAATGATTCCCTATAAATCGTACCGGATCAATTAGCTCGTGGGTAGGTCCTGCAGTAACTAATACTTTTTTTCCTTGCAGGGGTAGTGTTTTTAAAATTTCAGAACAAATAAAAGATATAATTGTTTCTGGCTCTGCCATTCTACCTTGCCCAACCAAACCACTAGCTAGTTCACCAGATGCTGCGGGTATAATCGTATTGCCAAAGCTTGTAAGGGTATCGAAAGTTTGTTGAGTGCTTGGATGTTTGTACATATCCAAATCCATGGCTGGAGCAAAATAAACAGGACATTTTGCAGAAAGATAGGTGGCTAATAATAGATTATCGCTGGTACCATGGGCCATTTTTGAAAGTGTATTGGCAGTGGCTGGAGCTATAATAAATAAATCTGCCCAAAGGGCTAACTCTACATGGTTATTCCATTGGGCATTATCATTATCTTCATTTGTGAAGCTAGAGTGTACTTCGTTTTTGGAAAGCGTTGAAAGTGTTAAGGGGGTTACAAACTCTTTGGCCTTTGGAGTCATCACAACTTTTACCTCTGCACCTTGTTTTACAAGTAAACGCACCAAAAACGCGGCTTTATAAGCAGCAATACCAGCAGTGACGCCAAGTAAAATCTTTTTTCCGCTCAGTACCCTCATAGGTGTTTTACTGTTCTAAATCCTCATCTGCAGTATTACGGAAGTAGATTTTATCTTCTAACCATTCTTGTACAGCCAATGAATGTGGCTTAGGTAATTTTTCGTAGAATTTTGAAACTTCAATTTGTTCTTTGTTCTCAAAAATCTCTTCAAGACTATCGTTGTATGTTGCAAATTCGTCTAGTTTTTCTAACAATTCTTTTTTAATGTCTCCATTAATTTGATTTGCTCTTTTTGAAATAATAGAGATTGCCTCATAAATGTTGTTTGTTGGCGCATCTACTTTGTTCTTATCGATAGTAGTTGTGCTTAAAGGTGCCTCGCTGTTTTTAATATCTGCCATAATCTTAGTTTTCTGTGGGTTGTTGGTACTTTTCTAATTCTTTATCTATAGCTGCAATAAGTGCATCTGCATCTTCTTTTTTATCGCCTGCTTTATAATATTTTAAGTATTTAGCGTAAAAATCTTTTGAAACCAAAAGCCTTTCTTTTTGGACTGCAGGAACACTGCTAATGGCTCTATTGTAAGCTGCAGAAGCCCTACCGTAAAAAGCAGCCTCTCTAAATATAGATCCAGGATGGTCTGAAATAAAATTTTCATAGGCATCTATAGCAGGTTTAAAACTACCTATTTGCTCTCCAATACTAAAATATTGATGTGCCGTGTCAATGTCTTTTTTCTCTAACTTTTCACGAAGTTCTGACACCAAGTTGTTAGCTTCTATTCTGTAGGATGAGTTTGGATATTTATTTACAAATGCTTGTAATTTTTCCAAGCCTTTTTCTGTGTCTTTTTGGTCAAGAGAAGATCTAGGTGATAACTCATAGTAGCTTTTTGCAGATTTATAAGCAGCTACCTCAACACTATCGCTTTTTGGATATGTTGATTCAAAACGCTCAAACTGATATCCAGCAACAAAATAATCTTCTAGATTGTAAAAAGTATTTGCATACATGTATGAAAGCTTTTCTGCTTGTGGCTTACCTCTATACAAAGGAACAATTTGCTCCATAAGTTTTAAAGAACTCCTAAATTTTGCTTTTTTACCAGTAGCTATGGCTACTTGATACAAAGAATCTGCCATCTTATATTTGGCAACACTATCTGATTCCTTTAACACAACCTGAAAAGGGGTGCAAGAACTGCATAAAACAGTGCAAGAAATTAAAAAGAAAATAAAGTATTTCATAGTTTTAAAAAACATCGGGCAAAAGTAGTGAATTATACGTGATTACAAAAACTTATTATCGTTGGTATATATTGTGTTGGCATTCGTTTTACTAATAAAATTACATATAAAAAGCCAACAAAAAACAAATGGTATTAAAAAGCGTGTACAAAGGCCTTAATTTTAGCGTTTAAAGCATCACTGACCTCCACTAGGGGCAGTCTTAGAGTAGGCTCACATAAATTAAGAGCAGCAAACACTGCTTTTATCCCAGCGGGGTTTCCTTGTTCGAAAATATAATCTATTGCTGGTGCTATTTTATAATGAATGGTATAGGCCTTGTCTACCTTTCCTTGCAATGCTAAGTGTATCATGTCAGAAAAAGCTCGAGGAAACCCCTGTGCTATAACAGATATTACTCCAGCTCCCCCTGCCAGAGTCATGGGCAGTGCTATCATGTCATCACCACTTATAACTAAGAAACCTTCTGGTGTTTTACTAATAAGCTCCATGGCTTGCACGATATCTCCTTTTGCTTCTTTTATGGCAACAATATTCTTAAAATCCTGGGCCAATCGAACCACTGTTTGAGGTTCCATATTACTGGCTGTTCTGCCAGGGACATTGTATAAAATAATAGGCTTAGAACTTACAGCGGCTATGGCTGCAAAGTGCCTGTAGATTCCTTCTTGACTGGGCTTATTATACATTGGTGATACAGACAATATTGCTGTAAAAACAGTCATATCTGTAGCTGTAAACTCATCCACGACTGCCTGGGTGTTATTACCTCCAATACCTAAGACCAAAGGCAATCTCCCTGCATTTGCACTAACTATAGTATCTATAACCAACTGTTTTTCTTCACCAGAGAGCACAGCGCTCTCTGCGGTAGTACCCAAAACTACCAAGTAATTAACTCCATTATCTATCTGAAAATTTACAATACGAGTTAAACTAGCAGTATCTACTGCACCTTGCTTTGTAAATGGAGTTATTAGCGCTACTCCTGTGCCAATTAGTTCTTTCATGTTTGTATTTTTCCTAGAATTTTAAAATATTTTGTAAGCTCTGTTATTATTGCCTGTGTGTTGTCTGGATCTACCGCTAGAATTAAATCAAAATATCGAGGATCTACCCCTTTAAAACCCACTTTAAACTTAGCTTTACTTTTTACAACGATAGTCTCTAAAGGTAAATGCTTTTTGTTTGATATATAAATTAACACATCTGTATCCAAACTAACAAATTCTTTTGCAGAGGCTCCGGTTAGGGTACCTTTAAATGAAATATCTTTTTGAGAAAACTGATTTCTCAATAAAGACGGTGTGTTTTTTTTAAATGTTACAAAAGAAAAAAACTGTGTTTTTGTCTCTGAGACCATTAGTGAGCTTGAAATTTTATAATAGGGAGAGAGCTCATTTACAATATCTCCATCATACAAAAAAGCCAAGGTATGCATTTTAGCGTTTAACCTAGAAACATCTCTTTGGGCCAGCGCTGCAGTTATTGCTTTTTGATAATATCGCTGCTTTATTGCTTTAATCATATCTCCTAAAAATAGTATTCAAAAATACAGATTTCTACTGCATAAGTATGAACTATTAAATCATTTCTAAAAATTGATCCTCACTAATAATTGAAACCCCCAGGGCTTCTGCTTTGGCTTGTTTGCTAGGGCCCATATTATCTCCAGCAACCACATATGTTGTTTTACTTGAAATACTGCTGGAGACTTTACCTCCGTTATCTTCAATACTTTTTTTAAGTTCTGTTCTAGAAATTTTAGTAAAAACACCTGAAACAACAAAAGTGTTTCCGCTTAAAATAGATGTTTGACCTGCTAATGTTTCTGCAGAGACAGCTAGTTGTAGATTATGACTTTTTAACCTTGCTATTATTTCGCGGTTTCTCTCACCAGAGGCGTTTACAGGTGAGAACAAATCTGCAGCATCATCTACTACAAAAAAGTCAATGACACTCTGTGCAATACGATCACCTATTTCATCTACCTCAACAAGCTCCTGAAAATTCGCAGCCATTAAAGCGTCTATAGATTTAAAATGTTTGGCTAATTTTTTGGCAACGGTTTCACCAACATAGCGTATCCCTATAGCAAATAGCACCCGCTCAAAAGCAATATTCTTTGAACTTGCAACACCAGCAACCAAATTCTCTGCACTTTTTTGAGCCATACGCTCTAAGGGTAGTACATCTTCTATGGTAAGGTCATACAAATCTGCATAGGTTTGTATCACACCTGCATTTACTAGCAAAGCAACCGTTTCTCCACCAAGGCCTTCAATATCCATTGCTTTACGGGAAATAAAATGCTGTATTCTACCAATAATTTGAGGCGGGCAACCCTGTTCATTAGGGCAATAATGTTTTGCATCACCCTGAGTTCTAGAAAGCAGCGTATCACACTGTGGACACTTGTCTGTATAAATAGTTGCAATAGAGGCCTCATTTCTTAAAGCTAGATCTACACCTACAATTTTTGGGATAATCTCCCCTCCCTTTTCTACATACACGGTATCCCCTTCTCTAATATCTAGCAGCGCTATTTGATCTGCGTTATGAAGAGAGGCACGTTTTACTGTAGTTCCTGCAAGGGCAACAGGAGTTAGGTTTGCAACGGGAGTTATTGCACCCGTTCGCCCTACTTGATAGGTTATTTTCTCTAGCTTAGTTGACACCTGTTGCGCCTTAAACTTATAAGCCATAGCCCAACGAGGTGCTTTTGCCGTAAAGCCAAGCTCCTCTTGTTGTTGGAGGTTATTTACTTTTATAACAACACCATCTGTTTCATAAGGCAAATCACTGCGATGCTCATCCCAATAATTCACAAAATCTATAACAGCATCTATACTAGTAACTAGTTTTGCGATTTTGGGTACTTTAAATCCCCATGCTGCAGCTTTTTCTAGTCCTTGCATTTGAGTAGTAACGGGTAAGTTCTCACCCACCAAACTATACAACAAACACTCCAAAGGCCTTTTGGCAACAAGGGCACTATCTTGAAGTTTCAAGCTTCCAGAAGCCGTATTTCTTGGATTTCTGAAAGGGTCTTCTCCTGCAGCAACTCTCGCCTGATTCATTTTATTAAAACCATCGAAGGGCAGCACTATTTCACCTCTTATCTCAAAATTGTCAGGGAAATCACCCTTTAATTGCAGGGGTACAGATTTTATAGTTTTAATATTTGTAGTCACATCATCACCTTGATGCCCATCACCTCTGGTAACCGCTCTTAGCAGATTTCCGTTTAGGTAGGTAAGACTTATAGACGCGCCATCATACTTTAACTCACAGGTATAACTCACGGGCCCATCTACTTGTTTTTTAATACGGGTTTCCCAATTTTGAAGATCCTCTTTAGAATAACTATTATCTAAAGAATACATTCTAAAATTATGCTTCAAGGTTTCAAAATTCTTGGTAACAGCTCCCCCAACTCGTAGACTTGGAGAAGTAGGATCATAAAACTCTGGGTGGGCTGCTTCAAGAGCCTGCAACTCTTTAAGTTTCATGTCAAAATCATAATCGCTAATTGTTGGGCTATCTAACACATAATAGCTATGATTGTGCTTGTGAAGAAGGTTTCTTAATGCAGTAATTTGCTTTTGAGCATTCATGTAACAAAGATAAAATTCATCCTTTAAAAGTACTAGAAATTACACAAAAAAAAGCTCCTTTTTAAGGAGCTTTTGATTTTAATGTAACGCTTGTTTTTTATGGTTACAACAAGCATTACCAAACAGCTTTGTCAGGGGCCTTAAAATCGTCCATTTTACAAAGCAACCCTTCTACCGTTGTATCAACAAGTACTAGATCTAGATTGTGCTGTTTTACAAACCCAAGAACTACCATTTTTTGCAAAGAGGCAAGTAGCTCATCATAAAAACCATTTATATTCAAAAGGCCAATTGGTTTTTTATGTTGTCCTAACTGCAGTGCTGTTGCAATTTCAAAAAGCTCTTCTAGGGTTCCAAAACCACCAGGCAGGGTTATAAAACCATCACTTACCTCTAGCATTTTAAGCTTTCGGTCATTCATGTTTTTGGTGGTAATTAATTCAAATAGCTGAGTATGGACTACTTCTTTCTTTTTTAAAAATGCTGGAATAATACCAATTACACGGCCTCCACCATCGATAACTCTTTGAGCAATGGCGCCCATAATACCAATTTTAGCACCTCCATACACTAAATGGTTATTTCGCTCTAAAAGCGCATCGGCCAGCGCAATAGCTGCTTTTGTAATTAAAGGGTCATTACCATCACTACTTCCACAAAACACACAAATACTTTTCATAATTTTTGACATTTTATCATTCTAGGCACCTCTCTAAAGTCTTTTTTAATTTCAATATTAGCAAAGCCAATTTCTTTTAACAAGACATCCATCTCCTTAGATAGATATTCATTAATCTCAAAATAAAGCCAGCCTCTTGTTTGTAAAGACACCATAGCTAACTGGGCAATTTTTCTGTAAAATAACAACGGGTCCTCGTTGGGCACAAACAATGCAACGCCGGGCTCAAAGCCTAACACATTGGCATTCATTGCTTTTTTCTCTAATTGGCGTACGTAAGGGGGGTTAGAAACCATTACGTCATACTTATTTTTCAAGGCTGTAGTCTCCAATATATCTTTTTTACAAAAAGAAACCAGCACTTGATTTTTGACTGCATTTTCTTGAGCTACCTCTAGCGCTTTTTCTGAAATATCTAAACCTGAAACTCTTGCTGTTGGAATATTTTTGGCTAAAGAAATAGCAATACAACCACTACCTGTACCAATATCTAAAATATCCAACACACTATCCTGATCATGAAGGTTTGATAGAACCCAATCCACCAATTCTTCAGTTTCTGGCCTTGGGATAAGGGTGTGCTCATTAACCGTAAAGGTAAGACCATAAAACGCTGTGCACCCAAGTATGTATTGTATCGGCTCCTGTTTTTTTAATCGCAGCAGTGCCTTCTCAAAAGCTGTTGTATTTTTTGCTGACACAATAGTGTCAAGGGCCATAGAAACTTCAAAGCGAGAATACTGCAGGAAAAAATCACAAAGTATATAGAAAAAACAATGCACTTCTTCCTTGTCATAGACTCCTTGAAGCACCGTAGTGAAATTTATTTTTAGTTGAGATAGTTTCAAGAAATTTAGAGTTTTTTAAGCATTTGGACAGGACAGGAAAAATGCCCTGTACTTCCTAAGGGGCCATCCAAATACTGGAAGCCAGATTTTTTATATAAATTTTGCGCGGCAGTCATGTAAGTCATGGTCTCTATATAACAGCTCTCAAAAGAGTAAGAGACTGCAGCTTCCAAACAGTGGCGCATCATAATTTTTCCAAGACCTCTGCCCCTTGCGGTTTCTAAAAAATACATTTTTTGAAGCTCACAAATATTCCCATCATAGTTTTCTAAGGCAGCTATCCCAGCGCCCCCTATGATAGTTCCATTTTCTTCTACCACAAAATAAACCCTGCGATCACCTTGATAGGTTTCAAACATACAATCTAAGGCTTTATCTGCATAGGCAGTTCCAACTTTTGGAACACCAAGATCTACAAGGACCTTTCTAATCACCTTTGCAAGGTGCGTATTATCCTCTTTTTTAATAGCTCTAATAATAGGTTCACTCATCTATAAAAATCATTGTATTTTTACAGCGTGAAGATACATCAAAAATTCATGAGCCGCTGTATTGAACTGGCCAAAAATGGCCTAGGAACTACCTACCCAAACCCATTGGTGGGCAGTGTTTTGGTATACAACAATCTTATTATTGGAGAAGGATGGCACTATAAGGCAGGCAAGGCTCACGCAGAGGTTCATGCAATTACAAATTCAAAAACAAACACAAATGCAATAAAATTATTGCAAACAACCACCATCACATCACACCAACAACTGCTGGAAAAGGCAAGCTTGTATGTTAGTCTGGAGCCGTGTAGCCATAGCGGTAAAACGCCACCTTGTGCAGATTTAATCATCACTAGCGGTATCAAAAATGTGATTATTGGATGTGTGGATCCTAACCCTAAAGTTGCAGGAAAAGGCATTCTTAAACTTCAAAACGCGGGCTGCAAGGTTACCCAAGGAGTCTTGGAGGAGCAATGTAAAGCGCTCAATAAACGTTTTTTTACATTTCAGAATAAAAAAAGACCCTTTGTTTTTTTAAAATGGGCACAAACCAAAGAAGGTTATATCGCCCCGATTACTAAAGACAAAAAAAAACCGGTTTGGATATCAAACATATACTCTAGACAGCAAGTACATCAACTAAGAGCTCAAGAACAAGGCATTGTAATTGGAAATACAACGGCCCTTGTAGACAACCCGAGTCTTACTACACGCCAATGGGCAGGGACCTCACCAACACGATTGGTTATAGATAAAAATCTAAAAATACCAAAGACAGCTGCCATTTTTAATGATAAGGCTCCCACCATTATCATTACCCAGGTAAAGCAAGAAACCACGCATAACACTCCTATTATATATGAGTATATTAATTTTGAAAAAAACCTGGCCGCACAAATATGCGTTATTGCGCAAAAGCACAACCTGCAAAGCATTATTATTGAAGGAGGCACAAAAACCTTGCAAACATTTATAGATGAAGATATTTGGGATCAGGCCTATGTATACACCGGTAAAATGAGCTTAGAAAACGGGATTAAAGCACCTATTTTTAATGCAAAACCACACACTAGAAAAAGCATCAAAGACACATGTCTTTGTATTTATAAAAACACTACCCAATGATATTCTTAGCATTAAGCATTATAGCCTCCACACTCATATTTGTAATATTTAGGCTTTTTGCTAGTTACAATATTAACACCCTACAGGCCATTGTAGTTAATTATTTTGTTGCTTGCAGCTGCGGGGTAATTGGTTACCAAAACAGCATTGAGTTATCTGCAATACCCCAATACAATTGGTTTTATTACACCCTGGCTTTGGGCGCATTATTTATTATAGTATTTAACCTGATGGCTATAACCACACAGCATAGTGGTTTATCTGTAGTGTCTGTGGCTACAAAAATGGCACTTGTAATACCTATTGCCTTTGGGCTATGGTACTACAAAGAGCCCCTTGGGCCCTTCAAAGCAGCCGGTATTGTTTTAGCGCTTATAGCCGTATATCTTGTAGCTGTAAAAAAAGATAGCGGCATCATCTTACAGAAAAGAAATTTGGTGTTCCCGGTGCTAGTTTTTTTGGGGAGCGGCCTTATTGACACAAGTTTAAACTTTTTACAAAATGACTTTATTACAGACAAAAGCCTCATTCCGCTTTTTTCTTCAACCATATTTATGACAGCTGGAGTTATTGGGATTATGGTATTAGTGGCACAAAAAATAAAAGGGGTGCTCGTGCTTGAGTTTAAAAATATAATAGCTGGTATTGTTCTTGGAATTCCAAACTACTTCTCTATATACTTTTTAGTCAAGGCACTAAGGAGCGATTTGTTTGACAGCTCTGGTATCTTTACGATAAACAATGTGGGCATTGTCATTATCTCAACTTTATTGGGTATTGTCTTTTTTAAAGAACAACTCTCTATAAAAAATTGGATAGGCATTACCTTAGCAGTTATTAGTATTGCACTGGTAAGCCTAGCTACACTATAAATGGAAAACATTAAAGACACCTATTACACTATAGCATCTGCCTGCGGAGAAACACTGCATAAGGATCGTGGAAGTAAATTTTATGGCTATGCATTTCCAGTTACTACAGAGCAAGATATAAAAGCGTGTATAGACAAATTAAAAAAGCTACATCACACCGCGCGTCATTTTTGTTATGCTTGGCAACTGGGAGAAAGCTATCAAAAATACAGAGCCAATGATGATGGGGAGCCAAACAACAGTGCAGGAATGCCTATATATGGGCAACTACAGGCCTTTAAATTAACCAATACTCTTGTGGTGAGTGTACGCTACTTTGGAGGCACTAAACTAGGTGTAGGAGGATTAATCCAAGCCTACAAAACATCTGCCAAATTAACGTTGGAAAGTGCATCTATTCAAGAAAAAACAATTAATATATCGTTTGTGCTTCTTTTTGAATATCCAGAAATGAGCTTAGTGATGAGAAACATAAAAGATGAAAAAATAAAGCTCATTGATCAAAAATTGGAACACAATTGTAAACTCACAATTTCTGTAAGAAAAAAAGATGCTGATAGGATTTTCACTTTATTTGAAAACACCTATAAAGTAGCAATAAAAAGGTTGTAGTAAAATTCCTTATTATTTTTGTTTACTAAACTAACTTCTCTAATAAATAAGTAGGCGCTCGTTGCAACTTGTTTGTAATGCTATTTACAAAAACCAAAGAGGTTTCACCGGTTATTAAAAGTTGACCCTCTTGATTGTGTATTTCATAGGAAAAATCAATACGGAATGTAGGAATTTTCTTTAGAGTTGTAGTGACGGTCAAAACATCATCATACCGAGCAGGTGCTTTGTATTTGACACTTAACTCGACAACCGGTAGATGAATACCGTTATCCTCCATCCATTTGTAAGAAAAGCCTATATCTCTTAGCCACTCTGTTCTTCCTTGTTCTAAATAGGTGGCGTAATTTCCGTAGTACACGATTCCCATCTTGTCTGTCTCTCCATATCTAACGCGCAAAGTAGTAGTTGTTTTTTTCAAAAATAATAGCTGTAAAAGTGGTTATTTATTAAGCCGTAAGGCCTTGAAGTTAAACATGCAATAAAAAAACCGAAAATTCAACAGCAAAACGTTTTTTTTTTTACAAATTTGTTCACATATTTGTTGTGCAAGAAAGTTCGAACGCTTTTTTAACTATTCCATGTGTCAATAATTTCTTGAGACAGCTAAAATAAAAAGATTAACCAACAAAATACCCACTAAAAAAACTATGGATAATACTTCTGCAATTGTATGGAATAATTGTCTCTCATTTATTGAAGATAATATTACCCAGCAAGCCTATAAAACATGGTTCGAACCGACCAAAGCAGTAAAACTATCTGACAATGCACTGAGTATTCAAGTTCCTAGTAAGTTTTTTTATGAGTGGCTAGAAGAACACTACGTAAAGTTATTAAAAGTTGCCTTAACTAAAGAGTTAGGCCCAACGGCAAAGTTGGTGTATGTCATTAGGATGGAAAACACCTACGGGAACAAGCAGCCTTTTACAGAAAGAATTCCAAGTTCAAATAGAAGCAACAATCAAGGATCACAAAATGTGGATGTTCCCCTAAAGAACAAAAGCCCAGAGCTTAAAAATCCATTTGTAATCCCTGGTATTAGAAATGTAAAAATAGAATCTCAATTAAATCCAAGTTATAATTTTGAAAATTTCTTGGAAGGAGAATCAAACCGACTGGCTAGATCTGCAGGTATTGCAGTTGCAAACAAACCAGGAGGAACGTCTTTCAATCCACTTTTAGTGTTTGGAAGTGTTGGCCTTGGTAAAACTCATTTAGCGCACGCTATCGGGGTTGACATAAAAGATAAATATCCAGAAAAAACGGTTCTTTACATTTCAGCAGAGAAATTTGTACAACAATACAGTGAATCTGTAAAGAAAAATAACAGAAACGATTTTATTCACTTCTACCAAGTGATTGATGTTTTGATTGTTGATGATATCCAATTACTCTCTGGCAAGGCAGGAACTCAAGATGTGTTTTTCCACATATTTAATCACCTACATCAAAACGGAAAGCAGGTTATACTAACAAGTGACAAAGCACCTGTTGATATGATAGATATAGAGCAAAGATTGCTCTCTCGCTTTAAGTGGGGTTTATCTGCAGAGCTTAACCACCCAGATTGTGAAACGCGCATTGCTATTATCAAAAACAAATTATATAGAGACGGTGTAGAAATGCCCGAAGATATCGTTGAGTTTTTAGCAAACAACATCAAAACAAATATTAGAGAATTAGAAGGTGCCATTATATCACTAATAGCCCATTCTTCTTTCAATAAAAAAGAAATTACCATAGATCTTGCAAAAAAGATTGTAGACAACTACGTGAAGCATACAAAACGTGAGGTATCCATAGACTACATACAAAAAGTAGTAAGCGATTATTTCCAGATGGATGTAGAAACACTACAATCAAAAACAAGAAAACGTCACATCGTGCAAGCTAGACAATTGGCCATGTTTTTTGCAAAGAAATTCACTAAGGCATCACTAGCATCTATTGGATCTCAGATAGGACAACGAGATCATGCCACCGTTTTACATGCCTGTAAAACTGTAGACAACCTATCTAGTACAGATAAACAGTTTAGAAAATATGTGGAAGACTTACAAAAGAAACTTACACTATAAAGTATCAAATCCTGCCAATGGCGGGATTTTTTATTCCATTATTTTAAAAAAGCATTGAAAACAGCAGTCATTGAAAACTAAAATACTTATGGTTTGTTTGGGCAATATTTGCCGATCACCTCTAGCGCATGGTATTTTAGAGGACATGTTAGATACAGATAGGTTTGAGGTGCAATCTGCCGGGACAGGAGCTTGGCATGTGGGCAACAAACCAGACCCAAGAAGTATTGAGGTTGCTGCAAAAAATAACATCGATATATCCCGCCAAAAAGCAAAACAGTTTTCTACCTATGATTATGAAATCTATGATCACATCTTTGTGATGGACAAAGCTAACTATAGAGATGTTATTAAATTAGCCAAAACACCCCAAGAGAAACAAAAAGTATCTTTGATACTAGAGAGCATATACCCTGGAGATAACAAAGAAGTGCCAGACCCATACTATGGTGGCGAAAACGGCTTTGAAGAGGTATTTAAGATGCTACATAAAGCGTGTGAGAAAATTGTGAGTAACCCTGCCTTTAGTTAATCATTAATTTTTGTTACTTTGATTAAAACACACAATCATGAAAAATATACTCCTTCTTATTAGCGCATTTTTTTGTTTAAATGCATTCTCACAAACTATAGAATTAGAAGATTTTGCCGATGGTTTTTCTAGCCCACTAGCGCTCAAAAATGCCGGAGATGAAAGGCTATTTGTAGTAGAACAAGGTGGGGTTATTAAAATAGTAGATTTAAACGGAGTGGTAAATACTACCCCTTTTCTTGATATCCAATCTATAGTAAATGCCGGGGGCGAAAGAGGTTTACTAGGCCTGGCGTTTCATCCAGAGTATCAAGCCAATGGTAGGTTCTTTGTTCACTACTCAAATAGTAGTGGAGATACACAAATTTCTGAGTTTTCTGTAAGTACTTCAAATCCAGACATTGCAAATGCAAACTCAGAAGTAATGTTGCTAACAGTTTCGCAACCATTCTCAAACCATAACGGAGGGACCATTGCTTTTGGACCCCAAGATGGCTACCTCTATATTGGCCTTGGTGATGGTGGAGGCGGTGGTGACACAGATAACAATGCCCAAAACCCTACCCTACTCATTGGAAAATTACTAAGAATTGACATAGACACCCAAAGTGATGGCAACAATTACGGCATCCCCTCAGACAACCCATTTATAGGTGATCCAAACACAAGAGATGAAATTTGGGCCTTAGGCCTTAGAAATCCCTTTAGATTTACTATGGATCCCGAAACAAATAGTATCTGGATTGGAGATGTTGGGCAAAATGCCAGAGAAGAAGTAAACAGAGCAAGCTTAAGCCAGGCGGGTTTAAATTATGGGTGGAGATGCTATGAAGGAAATGCTCCTTTTAACACATCTGGCTGTCCAGATGAGAGTGAGTTAACATTCCCGGTTTTTGATTATAGTTGGAATGGAGGAGGCTCTGTAATTGGAGGATATGTATATAGAGGTGATTTATACGCAGATCTTCAAGATGTATATGTTTTTGGAGATATTGACGGTATGATTTCAACCCTAGATATAGATGATAATTACATAAACCAAGGACAATTTCCAGGAACCTGGGTTGCTTTTGGACAAGATATAAATAAAGAACTGTATTCAGTAAATCTTGGCGGTAGTATCTTTAAAATAACTGGTGGCGTGCTAAGTGTTGATGAAAATCAAGGGGCTAATGCAATTATATATCCAAACCCAGCCACAAATATTGTGAGTATCAAACTACAAACACAGGTAATGGAACATCTTAAAATTTCGGATGTAAAAGGGAGTATTATATATACTGAAACGCTACAATCAAACCAAAAACAGCTAAACACTTCAAGTTTTGCCAAAGGGATGTATTTTATAACTATAACGACCAAACTGGGAGCTAAATTTGTAAAAAAATTAATGATTAAATAAGTAATGAAAAACCTAAAAGGAAATCTATACCTCATACCCTGTACACTGGGAGAAACTTCTCCACTAGAGGTACTTCCTCTTTTGGTTAAAAAAGCAGTAGAAAATATAGATTATTACATCGTTGAGCATGAAAAAAGTGCTCGTAGATTCATTAAAGCAGTAGCGAGTAAAAAATCACAAAGTAGTTTACATATAGAAGAAATAAACAAGTTTACAAAGCCCCAGGACATACCTCAAATGCTGGAGCCATGCCTTAAGGGGCTGGATGTTGGCGTAATCTCAGATGCTGGATGTCCTGGAATTGCAGATCCTGGAGCAGCAGTGGTTGCACAGGCACACAAAAACGGAATTAAAGTAGTACCACTGGTTGGCCCCTCCTCTATACTACTGGCAATGATGGCAAGTGGTTTTAATGGGCAGAATTTTGCTTTTAACGGCTACCTACCTATAGATAAGGCAGAACGCAAGGCAAAGATCAAGCAATTAGAAAAAAGGTCTATCCAAGACAACCAAAGTCAATTGTTTATAGAAACACCTTACAGGAATAATCAAATGCTAGAGAGTCTTACAACGGCTTTACAAAAAAACACAGATATATGTGTTGCTTGTGATATTACCTTGTCTACAGAGTTTATAAGAACCGAATCTGCACAAAACTGGAAACGCATCAAAGTTGATCTTCACAAAAGACCTACAATGTTTATAATTCAAGGGTAGTGTAAGTATAGACTATACAGCTTTTGCTTTGATATTTGGGGTTACACTAGAGGTGTCATAACCAGAGAATTTCTTTAAATAGTTGTGTATGGTAGTTCCAAAGGCGTCTTTAAAGAAAAAATCGCCATCACTTCTTAGGTATTTTTTTACGTTACCAGCCCCAGCTAAATGTGCAGCTGCTAAAATACCAGACTCTGTAACAAGTACATTATTAATTTTTGTGCCGACAAAACGCTTGATATCTCTGCGTAATATCCATTTATTCCTCGAGGTATTGGCAATAAAAGCTTTTTCTTGTAAAGCAGCATTGGCCAAAAAAGCATGTGTATTATAGACTCCTATAAGAGAGAGAGTGGTTGCCGCAAATTGATATTTACCAAGATACCCGTACCTATTTATACTTGCATAATTACCTGTAGATTCATTAAAACCAAGCGCTTCTTTAAAACCTATAAATGTTTTTCCTAAAAATATATTGAAAAAAGACGTACTGGAGAGTAAAGAAACCTGTTGCGATTCTTTTTTTGTAGGCACGTGGTATAGGTAGGCTTTTTCTGAAATTTTATAGTGAGAAAGGTCTATGGCAGCTTCTTTTGCCGAAAAACTTAGGAGAAAGAACACAGCAGTAGAAAGCAGTACAGTAGGTATTATGATGCTTTTTTTCATGATTAAAAAGTTGAAGTGAGGAAAAAACCTCACAAAATTTAGGGGATGCAAACATATAACAATTAATTTAATACTCAAAACCAGCATCCCTTCAAATTACACGCCTGAAAAACAACAACTTATCTAAAAACAGTAAGGTATTAAATGAAATAACTACCAAGAAAAAAAATCAAAAAATAGAGCCCATAAAATCTTATGAAGTTCAATACGTTACATTTAAACAGTTTTGTACCTTAGCGCTATGCTTTCAATTTTAATACCTACATATAATTACAATACCTTATTGCTTGTAAAAACACTACAGCAACAAGCTATAGAAAGTAAGGTTGTTTTTGAAATTTTAGCGCTTGATGATGCATCTACTGACAAACAATGTAGCGCTGAAAATAAAAAAATTAACGCCCTAGACCACTGTAGTTTTCTTGAGAATGAAAAAAATATTGGCAGAACAGCCACAAGAAATATACTAGCAAAAAAAGCAAAATATGATTGGTTGCTTTTTTTAGATGCAGATGTAATACCGTTAAATGAAAATTACATTGCAACATATACAAAGGAGCTAGACAATAAGCACGATGTAATAAGTGGTGGAATTGTTTATAAAGGTCAAAGACCAGAACACAAGCAACTACTTAGATGGGTATATGGTCATAAAAAAGAATCAAAAAGCACTCAAATTAGAAAGAAAAACCCTTATAATATAATCTCTCAAAATGTATTAATTCAAAAAAAAATGTTTGAAAAAGCGAATGTATTAGAGGCTAACATGTATGGCCTTGATATATTTTTCTCTTATAAACTAAAAGAATTTAAGGCAAATATTTTACATATTGAAAACCCAACCATTCATTTAGGTCTTGAGAGTACGTCTGTATTTATTGAAAAATCATTAGGAGCAATACAAACAACATTCACACTTGAAAAAAATAAAAAAATAGATACTACTGCTCGCCCCTTACAAAGAAGATACAATCAATTAAATAGCATTGGGCTAACAGCTATTTTTATTTTTGTTTGCAATAGGTTTGAAAAACAAATCATTGCAAATTTAAAATCAAAACACCCCTCTATAATTTTGTTTGATCTATATAAACTATGTTTTTACTGTAAACTAAAGAAAAATGCCTAGATTTTCTGTAATCATACCAGTATACAATAAAGAAAAACAGCTGTCTAAAACCATAGAAAGTGTTATTAAACAACGTTTTGAAGATTTTGAGCTCATTGTAATTAATGATGGTGCTACAGACACTAGTGAGGCCATAATTAAGAGCTTTACAGATCCAAGAATACACTACATTAAACAAGAAAACCAAGGGGTTTCTGTAGCTAGAAATACCGGTATACAATCTGCAAATGCAGACTACATTGCGCTGTTAGATGCAGATGATATATGGAAAGAAGACTATCTTGAAAAAATAGATGCTCTTATAGATGGGTATCCAAAACAACATGTATTTGCAGCGGTTTGTACTATAGAGTCTAGAGGAAAAATGTATAAACCAACCTACTCCATAGCAAACCTATCTCCAGATAAAAGCTATGAAGTATCTTACTTTACATCTAGCTATATAAATACCATACTCACCAGTAGCAGCACGGTTGTTCATAAAGATGTTTTTGAAACAATTGGTCACTACAACCCAACCATGCGCAGTGGAGAGGATACAGATTTATGGATTAGACTAGGTATAGCCTACACAGTAGTTTTTTTAAATACTCCATTAGCAACATATCGCTTTGAAGCAACGAGTTTGTCAAATTCTCCAAAACAAGTAAAAAAAGCGCTAGATTTAGATTGTTATGAAAAATATATAGCAAGCCACAAAGGGCTTAAAAAGTTCTTGGACTTAAACAGATATTCACTAGCCCTATTTGCAAAAATAGCAGGAAATAAAGAGGATTATTTAAAGTATAAAAAAAGGATAGATCTCAAAAATCTTAACAAAAAGCAACGTTTTTTAATAAGCGCACCTAGTTTTGTTTTAAATATTTTAGTATGGCTAAAAGTAGTTTTAGAAAAAAATGGGCTTCAGTTAAGCGCCTACAAATGATGTAAAGACATCATAATCACGGATGTAATCTTCTTCTTGATACACCTCACTTACCAAGGATAAACAAACAGCGCCTGCAGAAAAATTTTCTAACTCTCGCCAAACCCCGCAGGGTATTAAAAGGCCCTTGTTAGGTCTATTTAAGGTGATGGTTCTACGCTGTTTTCCATTATCAAGTACCACGTCAAAACTACCACTAAGGGCTATTAAAAATTGACGCAGCTGCTTATGAGCATGCCCTCCTCTACTACTATCACTAGGGACATCATACAAATAGTACACGCGTTTTATTTTAAAAGGCAAAACATCCTTTTCTATAACAGAGAGGTTTCCGCGACCATCAGGATCACTTATTTTAGGTATTTCTTGTAATGATATATTGGCTAAATTAACGTATGACATGTTGTAGTAATTTATCCCATTTTGCTGAAATTTCCTGCATAGAAAATTGTTGTACAGAGCCTTGGGTTTGGGCTTTTAATTTCAAATATAACACTTCGTCTCTACAAATGACACCAAGGGCATCTGCAAATTTTTCAGGATCTCTTTCTTTGACCAAAAGGCCATTGTAGTTATGCTGTATTATCTCTGAAGGACCTGAAACAATATCCAAAGAAACAACAGGCACCCCAACAGATAAGGATTCTACCAAAACCATAGGAAACCCTTCATAGAAGCTAGTTAGGGTAACACATCTAGCATTTTTTATAATACCAAAAGGGGCTTTTGTAAAGGGTAAAAAAACAATGTGCTTGTTACATGGCATACTTACAGCAAGATCTTGTAACATTTTTTTATCTGGCCCATCACCCATAATAACTAAAGACACACCATCTTTCCAAACCCTAGAAGCGTTAAAAGAGTGTATTAAAAAAGAAAGGTCTTTAATCCCGTCATGCAATCTTCCATAACTAAGTATGTAGTTGGTCGCCGGCAAATCATCTAATGAGGTTTCTTGTTTCCAGGCTGGATTATACGCATTATGGATTGTGCTGCAGTTAAGAACTCCACTTGTCTTAGCAACATACTGCTCAATATGAGTAGACACTGTTACAGTAGCTAATTGAGTATTATATATGGCGGCCATTTTTGTGACCATCTTGGTGAAATATTCTTGTTTTTTGGAGCTATGCACTACGTAAATAGCACTAAGGTTTCTATAGATGTACTTAGCATAAAATAACTCTCTAAAATATTCGTTTTTAGGTCTGTGATCAATCACAACATCAAATGCTTGGGTTTTTAAATACCTGCGTAATTTTTTAAACCTAGTAAGTCTTGCAAGAAAGTGGTCATCTTTAGGTTTTAAAGCGCCTAGATTAAAGAGTGTGCCCTTGTATTTAAAATCAATTTCATTGTTCAAAACAACAATATGAACCTGGTGCCCTAAACTAGAAAGCATTTGAGAAAGCATAGCTACAGAACGCTCTGCTCCACCTTTTGCTAATGAAATAGAAACCAGGCAAATTTTAAATTTCTTTTTATGCGCTGTTTGCGTCATCAATTAATGTTATTTTTGATGCATACCTAAACCCAAAGATACCACAAATATGAAGATCCTTCTCGTTGGTGAATATAGCAGATTGCACAATTCTTTGCAAGAAGGACTCCGCGCTTTGGGCCATCAAGTTATCCTTATATCAACGGGAGATTACTTTAAAAAGTATCCTAGTGATATTATCATCCAAAGAAGCTTTGATAAAGGGTTGGCTCGAAAACTAAAAATAGCAATCTACGTACTATTTAAATTTGACATTACGTCTTGGCATATGACCAAGCAGTTTTTTAAAACCTCAGAAAAACTAAAGGGATTTGATGTGGTACAGCTCATTAATGAAAGCCCTTTTGGAGCTAGCGTTAAGGATGAAATTAAAATGATTTCGTTCTTGAAACAAAACAACAAAAAAATATTTTTACTGAGTTGTGGGACAGATTACTTGAGTGTGAAACATCAATTAAGTAACGCAAACCCATACTCTATAGTAAGCCCTTATAAAGATGGCAGTATAGCAAAAATAGCCTTTAAAAATATTTTGAAATACACTACCCCACCCTTTAAAAAACTACACCAGTACGTTTTTAAAAATATAGACGGAGTTATAGCAAGTGATTATGATTATCATATGCCACTAGCGGGTAATAGTAAGTATCTAGGGTTAATACCAAACCCAATAAACACCTCGAAGCTTAGTGTTTTTGAATTGGACACAAAGGGCCCTATTGTTATTTTTATGGGTATTAACAGAACCAATTACCACAGTAAAGGGATATCTTACTTTGAAAAAGCAATAGCTATTATTCAACAAAAATTTCCTAAGCAGGTACACATAGAGATTGTTGAGAATTTGCCTTATGCGCAGTACATAGAGAAATACAATAATGCCCATATTATACTAGACCAAGTATTTGCTTATGATCAAGGCTATAATGCTTTGGAGGCTATGGCCAAAGCAAAAGTGGTGTTTACAGGTGCAGAGTCTGGGTTTATGGAACATTACAAGTTAGATAGTCCTGTTGCCATTAATGCGCTGCCAGATGTAGATAATTTGGTTCTTGCCCTGGAAGATTTGATCAAACACCCAGAAAAAATTAAAGAAATTGGGATGGCTGCACAAAATTTTGTGACACAGCATCACAATTACAAGAAAGTAGCACAGCTATATCTAGACACTTGGAAGTTATCTAGGCTATAGAAGTAGTATCTTCTTGAGAGATCTTTTGATTGTTAAAATATCGCCACACCAAGAAAATCACCACTATAAAATAGATGATATACCTTAAAAAGTGGCCCATAACAATACCTTCTACACCATACTGAGTGACCAAGTAATTAGCGAAACCATAAAATAATCCTAGAGACAATAGCTCAGAGAAAATAAAGTTACGTACCATTTTTTTAGCTAAAAACTGATGTGCCAAAACTAGAGAAGCCAGTCTAATAAAATCTCCTAGTAATTGCCATTTAAATAGCGGTAGCATTTCATCTAATCCAGGATATAGCAGTTGTATAATAATCGATTTACCAAAAAACACAACTAACATTCCTAGACCAAAAATGGGTAGCAGTGTTTTGTATATACTATACACCTCATTTTTAAAGGCTTTACCTGTGTAAATTCCTGCAAACTTTGGCAAAACATATAAAGAGAATAAAGATCCAGAAAAGACCATGTAATTTCTTGAAATAAAGGTGATGTTTGTCCAGACTCCGGCATCTCTCTCAGACATTTTTTCTGCAAGCATGGATCTAATATCAATTTCAACAAAATGGAGTAAAATTGTTGCTACAAAAGACATGAGGGTGAAAGCCAATAAGTTTTTTAAAAACGGAGTTTGAAATTTCAACTTAGAAAACTGCACATATTGGTTGAGCAGCTTATAAAAAATAGCCACCACTACAATCACCTGTATAGCAGGTGCCAAGGCAATAGCAATTAAAACTCCAGAAAGGTTGTATTGATACAGGCACACTACCAAAAGGACTATACTAATGAGGTAGCTAATGAGCTCTATTTTAGCGAACTTTTTATATTCAGACAAGCCATTTATTACGCCGCTAAAAACACGTTGCACAGCAATACTAGGTGCTACCAAAGCAACAAACCGTATCACAAAACTATAATCTACACTATCTGTAAACAAATAGTTACTAATAGGGCTTGCAAAGATAAAAAGCACAATACCAGAGAGCAGTGTACCCACAAACATAAATACAAAAGCGGTAGAAAAAAGTTGTTGAAGTTTGGGCTTATCATCCTTATACTCAGACAAGTATTTTACCACACCATTAAACACCCCAAAAGAGGTGAGAGAAGTAAGCAGCTGGGTAAGACTTCTTAATTGCCCTATTTTAAAAAGCCCTTCTGCACCCACTAAATCAAAAAGCAAACGCTGCACAACGGCAGACACTACTAATCTGATAGATACCACTACAGCATTTAAAGAGGTCATCTTTAACAGCAAATTACTTTTAATAAAGTCTGGAATCTTCAATTAATATGCATTTACAACGTTAATTACTTTTTGAATTTGCGCTTGAGTCATAATTGGGCTCATGGGCAAACTAATAACTTGTTGGTGTATTTTTTCTGAAACAGGAAATTGTAAGGTTTCAAATTCTTTTAATGCTTGTTGATGGTGCGGCGGTATCGGGTAATGAATTAAAGTACCTATCCCCTTATTTTTAAGATAGTCTTGAAATTCATTTCTAGAGGAAACTTGAACTACAAATAAATGAAATACATGGTTTTTTGAACCATCATAGGCAGGGAGCACAATTTTTGGATTTGTAATTCCTTTTATATATGCAGTTGCAATGTCTCTCCTTGCGGAGTTATCTGCATCTAAAACAGGTAATTTAACAGATAAAAAACTGGCCTGCAATTCATCAAGTCTAGAATTTACTCCTAGTAACTCATTAACATATTTTGATGAAGACCCGTAGTTACGTAGTTTTTTTATGGCTCCTGCCAATCTAGCATCATTGGTAGTAACAGCTCCTGCATCACCAAGGGCTCCTAAGTTTTTGGTTGGATAAAAACTAAATCCTGCTGCATGACCAAGATTTCCTGCACGTTTGCCATTGGTATGGATTGCACCGTGTGCTTGTGCCGCATCTTCAATAATCAATAGGTTATTATAAACAGTAAAACTATTTATGTGCTCCATAGGTGCAATTTGCCCATACAGGTGCACTGGCATGATGGCCTTTGTAGTTGGTGAAATAGCTTGTTTTAATGCAGAAATATCAAAATTAAATGTTTGATTCTCTACCTCAACTAGAACTGGTTGTAATCCAGCTTGTTTTATAGCTATTATAGTAGCAATATAGGTGTTAGAAGCAACAATCACCTCATCCCCTAGCTCCAACTTACCCAATACCTTATACCCTTCTAAGATAAGACGTAATGCATCCAAACCATTGCCAACTCCAATACAATATTGAGTTTCACAGTAGTCTGCAAACCGACTCTCAAAGGCGCTAACTTGATTCCCTAATACATAGTAGCCACTGTCTAAAAAATCTTGGAACTGATTTTTAAAGGATTTCTCGAAACGAGCGTTAATTGCGTGTATGTCTATATATGGTATCATAGTATATGCAAATCTAAGGTTTTATAGCATGCTGTATCTATAAGATAGTTATCTGCCACATAGGTGCGAGCCCCGCAGCTCTCTTTCCAAAAAATAAGCCCACTGTTTAAAGCCGTCCCATTTTCTTCGCTAGAGATATTAAAGTCAAAATAGCGTTTAGAGCTATCAAAATGATTTATAATATAATCATAGGCTAAATCCAAAGATCCAAAGGCATTCTTATCACTATTGCCAGAAACATACTGCGGATGTATCGTAGTTTTTGTTAAAA
>Ga0209602_1000830_pt1 | contig 28771 bp, 15 predicted proteins | sample COGITO_mtgs_1205_3_FD_184810 | JGI IMG/M metagenome (GOLD analysis project Ga0209602, IMG submission 184810) | Pelagic marine microbial communities from North Sea - COGITO_mtgs_120524 (SPAdes) (version 2) | ecosystem: Environmental > Aquatic > Marine > Epipelagic ...
TTTTCTGAAGATGGTACTAGTTGTGTAACCTCATTATCTATGAATGCGATGTTTCCTCCTAAACTAACAGTCCAGTCTTTATTTTGTACAATATCCCACTTTAATTCAAGTTCAAGACCCTTGTTTGTCATTTCTCCTATGTTACTAAAAATAGACCCATCAGGCTCACCACCTAAAGACGGTAGTGGCGCATCTAATAATAAGTCAGAGGTCGTTCTTTCATAGTAGTCAATTACACCACTTACTTTATTGTCAAGGATTGTAAATTCTAAACCAACATCGAAAATAAAGTTTTTCTCAAAACCTAAATCAGGATTTCCGTTATCAGTTGGTATTGCTGTACTTTGTCCATTAAAACTTCCAAATCCTAAAGTTGCCAAAGAAGCATATGATCCTATTCCGTTTCTATTTCCTGAAGATCCTGCTGATGCACGTATTTTCAAGTCATTTACGAAATCTACATTCCACCAGCTTTCTTTAGCAATATTGTATGCTGCACTTGCCGAAGTAAATACACCAGATTGATTGTTTTGTCCAAAAACAGAAGACAAATCTCGTCTTACCGATGCCGTAGCAAATAATTTCGAATCATAACCGTAGTCTAAAAAGGCTCCATAAGATAAGATTGTATTCTCAAACAATGAAGTTGAAGCTGCATCAGGAAGTGCTGCTACAGATTGAACAGAGAAATCTGGATTTGAAAAACCAATACTTGATAGTGAGTATGAACGAGTTGTACTTTTATTGAATTCAAATAATCCAGTTAAAGTGAAATCGTGCTTTTCTCCAATTAACTTGTTGTAAGTCACTAAATTTGTAACAGTGTAGTTGAGATTTGAAGATCCGTTGTCTGTTTTTGAACCAGGATTGTCAGCATCTCCTACGTATCCCTGTAATACAGAGTTGGGCTTCAAATAACTTTCTCTTCTAAAACGAGTATTAACAGCACCTATTTTAAAAGTATTTAAAAAACCTTTACCAAGATCAGCTTTAAGAGAAATACCTCCAAGAAGTGTAGTGAAATACTCATCCTCTGGGTTATTCACTAATGCTTCAGAAATTGAATATCCATTACTTGTTAGGTTCCATTCTGGATTTCCTAAGTCGTCATACACTATATTGTTATCGTTATCTCTAATATATTTAGTCTCGTATGGGTTGTAATCATACATTGCTCTGAATGGGTTTTGAACGTTATTTCTGTCACGTGGCTCATCAGAAGAAGTAGTTGAAATACTAAAGTTAGTACTTACCTCCAACCAATCTTTAGCATCGTATGTCACGTTTAAACGTGCGTTCATTCTTTCAAATCCGTTTATGGTTTTAATGATTCCGGTGTTTCTATCATGTCCTACACTTAAAAAGTAAGACGTATTTTCTGACCCACCAGCTATAGACATAGAATTAGATTGTACAATAGACTGTTTTAGAAGCGTGTCAAACCAATCTGTATCTCTTCCGATTAAACGATCATAATCAGCCTGACTGCTAATACTTGGACCAGGAAGACCACCAGTGCCAGGAACTCCTAATGAAGCTAATTCGCGCTCATACTGAATTTTTTGAGCGGCATTCATCATTTTGAAGTTGTCTTTTACTCGTTGTCCTACACCAGTTCGTGAAGACAAAGTAACAGTAGCCTCTTTGTTTTTCTTTCCACTTCTAGTTTTAATTAACACAACTCCATTTGCAGCACGAGCTCCATATAAAGAAGATGTCGCAGCATCCTTTAATATAGATACGCTCTCTACATCAACGGGATTAACAGAATTTAAATCTGGAGCAATTACACCATCAATAATGTATAAAGGCGCACTAGATGCATTAATAGAACCAACACCCCTAACGCGTACAAAAGCTGTTTGACCAGGCTTACCGTTTGCAGCAACTACTTGTACACCAGGAGCAATTCCTTGAAGCATATTATCAATTGATGTTGTTGGCGATAACTTGGCAAGGTCTTCACCTGTCACTACAGTTACAGCAGAAGTAAGCTCATCTCTTGTTTTGGTGCCAAATGCTACAACGACAACTTCATCAAGATTATTGTCATCATCAAGTGTCACGTTAATCATATTGTTTGTTCCAACTGTCACTTTTTGAGTTGTGTATCCTACAAAGCTAAAACCAAGTACATCACCTGTATTAGCAACTATAGAATAATTTCCATCAAAATCAGTTGAAACTCCAGAGTTAGTACCTAAAATTACGACAGTAGCACCAGGTAATGGTAGCCCTTCATTGTCAGACACCGTACCTGAAACTTTTTTTTCTTGTGCAAAAGAAATTTGCACCACGAACACTAATATAAGTGTTAGTATTACATTAAACTTTGTTTTCATTTTTGTTATTTATTAAATTAGTCAACGCAAAAGTGCTAATAAAAACTTTAATTACCAACAATTTGTTTTAAAAAAATTGTTTTTGTTTAAACAAATAACTTAACAGTTTATCATAATTTTTGCAAATTGTTATGCTAAATCTGTTTTTTATCTGCTAATTGTGAGTGTTTTGACTCATTATTACTTTTTTCTTCAAACTAAGATACTTCTGTTTTTTTTTAATTTTTAACCAAAAAAAAGCAGTTAAATTAATAACTGCTTTTTTATTAAATACTTTTTGTTGTTGTGTTAGTTCACGTCCCAAAATATCTTAGTTGTTTTAGAATCTCCTCCAATAGCTGCTGCTGCAGAATCGTATTGAGAGCCATTCAAAGTTGCTTCTGAAACAGGATAAAGAAATCTTGTTGGAATATCTAATGTTACTCCATCTACTTCTGGTCCGTTTAGTGATAAATTAAATAATCTCCAAGTAGTCCATCCCTCATATCCGTTGTTATACATGGCTACCCATTTTTGAGATCCAATTTTTTGCATCCAATCGCCATTAGCTGTAGTGTAATCCACTTCTGTTAGCGCTAGGTACGTTGCAGCATCTTCTATTGACACCTCCCATTCGTCCATAGATACTCCAATAGCAGAATTGTAATATGCTTCATCAGTACCACCTACAGAGTAACCTCTGGCAGCAGCTTCTGATAATAAAAAGTGTACTTCAGCTGCTGTAATTAAATCTCCTTTTAAATCTGGCATTTTAATTAGCTCAGATAAATCTGAATTACTAGAAGCACCATTCGCACTTCCGTAAGTTCCCCCTACGTAATTACCTTCATACGTTTGAAAGAAATTTGGCAGTCTAGGATCATTATTAGGATTCATTGCATCTACTAATGTATTGGCAGCAACGAAATCTTTACGACCACTCTGAACTAAAGATACCCACAATGGGTTTGTATTTGGTGCAGCTGATAAATAATTGATTCCAAAATTATCAGCATTAGCTACAATAGGTCCTGCAATGAATGCAGATTCTGCCATTGATTGAGATGCTGAAGGATTAGAGTCCGCCAAACGCATTGCCATTCTTAATTTTAATGAAATAGCAGCTTTTCTCCACTGAACAATATTTCCACCATAGGCTATATCTTGACTTCCGTCAAATCCAATACCACTACTTAGGTCTGCAATAGCTTCCTCTAGGTGAGTGGCTAAGGCAGTATATATAGTAGCAGCATCATCATATATTGGTGATGGGTTTTCTGGGTTTAATGCTTCAGTAAATGGAACATCCCCAAAAGTGTCTACTAGCACAGAGAAGGCATAGACTTCCATGAATTTAATGATCCCAAGCTGAGCTTGACTTCCACCTTCTGCAGTAATAAGTTCTTTGGCTCCTTTCAAATCTTGAAGCACGTCTCTGTACATGGTACTCCATATATTTCCCCCAATATTTCTTGTTATTTGGTTGTATTGGCTTTCATCTGGATACGTTGTTTGTGCCCAGTATTGTGCATATAGTCTAAAGACATTTTCGTTTACACTACAGGAATTCATTTGATTTCCTAGATTTTTCAAAGCATTTGTAAATAAACCGCTTGCAGGAACCTGACTTGGGTTTTTCTGGTCGGTGTTTAGACTTTCATCAATTCCACAGGAAGTAATGACAAAAGCAACACACAATAAGCTTAATAAGTAATTTCTCATTTTTCTCATTTTTTAGATTGTTAAAATTCTAGATTTAAATTAAGTCCTAATGTTCTTAACGTAGGGAAAGAACCTGAAAGGTATCCTTGCGCATTTCCTGCACCTAAACCAGATTCTGGATCTGCAAAAGGAACGTTTTTATCAATAATCCAAAGGTTTCTTCCTATCAATGTTAAGCTTCCTTTAGTGATAGTTCCTTTAGTCCATTCGCTAACGGGAAGCTCATAACTAAGTGTTAATTCTCTCAGCTTAATGTAAGACGCATCATATACCGTCAAAGCTGCTGGGTTTCTTGAAGAGTTACCCCAATACCAAATTCCACCATAATAATCAGTTCTTGCTCTAGTTGTGTTTGGAGCGCCATCTGCAGTTACCCCAGGAAGAATAACACCACCACCATTTGCTAGGGTATTTCTAATTGGGTTTCCAAGATCATTAAGTCCTGTTGTAAAGTCTGGTAAACCAGTACCTTGTCCGTAGTGCATGTCTAAAGAATATACATCACCACCTTTTTGAATGTCAATTAAGAATGATAATTTAAAATCTTTGTATTTGAATGTGTTTGTAATACCACCATTCCATTCAGGGTTTACATCCCCAATGATTTGATCAGATTTTGCTTCATAATAACCACTTGAATTCACAATTCTACCCCCATTTTCATGGATATTAAACCCGGTTCCTCGTATAGTTCCGTAAGGTTGGCCAACAGTTGCATTAATTGAAATCCCTCCTTGGTAGCTGTTTAGTTGTAAGTTTTCTTGATCTCCATAAAGCCCAACTACTAAGCTTTCGTTTTTAGCCCAGTTAACATTTACATCCCAGCTTAAGTTATCTGTTTTCAAAGGGGTTGCATAAAGGCCTAACTCAAATCCTTTGTTTTGGATTTCCCCGGCGTTTACCCATCTATTTGAAAACCCTGTAGCAGTAGTCACAGACACAGGCATTAATTGGTCTTCCGTGTTTTTCTTATACCAAGATAAGTCAAACCCAATAACGTTATTAAACATTTTTGCTTCTAAACCAACTTCAAACTCCTTTGTTCTTTCAGGTTTTAAATTAGAGTTATTTTTTGTTGATCCGTATGAGAATACACTCGCGTCTCCAAAATTATTTAGCGTTGAGTACGTATCCTTTACGTTTCCAGCAGGTAAATCATTACCTACTTCAGCATAACCAGCTCTAAATTTCCCAAAGTCTAGCCATTCAAGGTCTACTAATTTAGAAAAGATTAAACTTGAACTTGCAGCATAGTAGTTGTAACTGTTGCTTTCAGAAGGAAGTGCCGAGGACACATCAAAACGATCTGTTAAATCTAAGTATAAAGTGTTTTTATACCCAAAAGATGCTTGAGCATAGTATCCGTTTACTTGTTTTTCACTTAAAACTTCTATTGGTTTTGGGTTTGAACTTGAAGAGTTAGAAAGAGCATATAGGTTAGGTATTACTAATCCACCAGCGGTAGAGTTTCTTAAATAACTATAGCTTTCTTTTCTAACATTAATTCCAAATACACCATCCAAACTCAAGTCATCAGTTAACTGCTTGTTAATGTTAAACATTAAATCGTAGTTGTATTCAGAGAAAAGGATGTCTACTCTGTCATACCCTGATCCTTCGTCATCTCCTAAGATACCAAATTGAGTGGCAACAGATCCAACAGCTCTTCGTTCTTCTCTAAGTTCGTTGTAGGTGTCTACAGCTCCTTTGGCAGTAACATTTAGCCAGTCGTTGATTTCAAGTGTTCCAAAAACATTTCCAAAGAAACGATTTCTTTCATCTGATTGGTAATTTTTGTAACGAGTCCAGTATGGGTTATCCCAGTAATGACCAATTAATTCACCTCCGTTACCAGGACCAGAAAGAGATCCTTCATGATTCCATGAGTAGTTTTTTCCAGTCTGATTAAAAATAGCTTCTTGGTCTTTAATGTCAACATTTACTTGCCACCATTGTCTGAACTGAGCCATTAAGTTATCTCCATAGCCCGTTGAGTTTCTACCGGTAGTTTTTTGAACTAAATAATTGGCAGAAGATCCGACAGTCAATTTATCATTCACCTTTAACGTTCCACTAAAATTTAAACTGTTTTTATTTAATTTTGAATTTGGCATATAACCAGTTATTTCAGAATTTGTGTATCCCAATCTGTAACTAGTTTTGTCATCCCCCCCAGTAATACTTATAGAGTTGTTTAATTGAGACGATGTTTCGAAAAAATCAACTGGAGTGTTCTTCCCTGCGATATACGGGGTTGCTACACCAAAGTTTGGATGTTCCGGAACAAATGCATCCCACTGATATACTAGCTGACCATTTAAAGGCGCTCCAAAAGAGGCATCATCATAAGTTGGCACTACCAGGTTATCCACGCCGTCACCAGTCATGTCCCAATCTTCAAAGTACCCTGTTGAGCCATAATAAGCTCCGTATCCAGCTCCGTATTCGTCTTGGTAATTGATAAACGTGCTTTTATCGATGGTTCCAATTTGAGCACTAGAAGTTACAGTCACTTTAGCATTACCTTTTCCTCCCTTTTTGGTTGTAATAATCACCACTCCATTTGCGCCACGAGAACCATAAATTGCTGATGCAGCAGCTCCTTTTAGGATGTTAATAGAATCAACATCGTCAGCATTAATATCCATTGCAGCATTTCCATAATCATATCCTTTTCGTCCACCTCTTTGTTGAGCTGAATTGTTTAGGTTATTGGAAATTGGAATTCCATCCACAACAAATAATGGTTGGTTATTTCCTGTTAAAGAACTAACCCCTCTAATTAGAAAGTTTGCAGATCCTCCAAAGTTGTTATTTGTTTTGATTTGAACCCCACTTACTTTTCCAGAAAGTGAACTAGCAATATTATCTACCTTTACAGTAGAAACTGCATCTCCACTGACTTGTTGAGATGCGTAACCAATGGATTTCTTATCTCTAGAAATTCCAAGAGCTGTTACGACCACTTCATCAAGTTCAGAGTCATCCGCCTGCATAACAACAGTGATGTTTTTAGAGTTGTTTACCGTTACTAGTTGGTCGGAATATCCTATGTAGCTGACTTTTAAGACATCACCTGTAGAGGAGCTGATGATAAACTTACCATCAAAATCAGTTGTTGTGCCATTGTTTGTTCCAGAAATAATTACAGTCGCTCCTATTAACGGTAAGCCGTCAACGTCGGAAACTGTTCCTTTCACGTTCTCTTGCTGCGCAAAAGAAACTTGAATCACAAACACCAATAGCAGCGCAAGGATCACATTTAACTTTGTTTTCATTTTGTTTTGTATTAAAATTAGTCAAAGCAAACATGATGATATTTTTACATATAACCTACTTTTGTTTAGCATTATGTTCAATAAAATATAGTATTTAATAAATATAATGTAATTTATTCTGTTTTAATTGTATATAACTCAATAAATATACTATATTTCATGTTTTTAGTGTTAATTTCACAATAAGGTATTATATTATATTTTGAAACGGCTGTGATACTACTGTTTTTGTCTGGAAAGTGTGTTCTTTTATTTTATTTTTTTAGTATTTATGATTGTTGTTTTCAAGTAGTGAAGTCGGTATTTTACATAAAAAAAAACCACCCGAAGGTGGTTTTAGGGTTTTATTTATAATTTTGAATCTATTTTAAAATCAATTTTTTTGTTAATGTTCCAATTTCAGATTTAAACCTTATAAAATACACCCCTTTTTGGTACTGATTAAGGTCAAGGATGTAATCATTGTGATCAACAGGGATTCCGCTCATAATCAATTTACCTGTGATGTCGTAAAGGTCAAAACTAAAGTTTGAAAGATTTTTTAGTTTTAAGTTAAAGACTCCACTTGAAGGATTAGGTGAAATACTGATGACTTCATTCAAGCTGTCAATATCAGCAATAGATAGTGCTTCCGAACAATTATAAACGACAATTTCGTCTAGATACCATCCATCTATTCCAGAACATCCATCGCTTCCAAATTCCCAACGTAGTTTTAGATTAGAGTTTGCTGTTACCCCGATGGAGGATAAGTCAATAACGCTTTGTCCCCAATCGCTATCAAAAGAGCCTTCGTCTCTTCCAGAAAACGCACTTTCCCCACTCATAGGGCTATCGTTATTTGTTATGAATAGAGTTGTATTATAGGCGTTTTGAGTGAAGGCGCTTGGGGGTACTATGGTCCAATTTCCTCCATCAATATTAAATTTAAGATTACCGCCATCATAACCTAACTCAGATGAGATGCTATGGTTAAAAGCGAGTTCAAAATTTCCATTAGCATAATTGGGTATTGTAATCGTCGGACTTTCTAAACGGATCATTCCGTTTTCCAAATCAGTACTACAGTCTCCAATAATGGGATTGGGGGCGTAAATTCCACTACCACTACGATCTTTAGGTAGGTCAGTTCTAATAATCCACTCTCTAGCTTCCCATGTGGCAGCATTTACAGGATGTTGGGTGACAGTCCAGTTTCTTATTCCACCTTCCCAATCTTCATTAAAAATAGGATTTGTTGAAGCGGCACCACAAATGGCAGTAGTATTGGTGCTTAAAATTGTAGAATAGGCACAAGAATTGTCTGTTCTTAATGTTACTGCGATTAAAGCATTATTAACATTTTGTAGATCTGCAGTAGAAATTATTTCGCCTGATAACCCAGCAGCTATTTCTGTTGTTGAAAGCCCCTCAAGATTTATTCCAATTAGTTCCGTGCATGAAGCTTCGATAGCATCTGCAAAGATGTTAAAGTCACTAAATCGCGTTAGGTATTGACTTTGTGCACGCCAAAAGATATGAGCGGCTTTGATAAATCCTATGGAATTAATGGTTTGGCCATTATAAGTTCCTCCATCTACAAGTAAAGCGTATAAATGATTCGGTATGCCAGAGTTTGAATGTACACCGCCATTATCATCTAAATCGTAGTCACATGTGTAAATTGAATCGGTGGTGCTTCCAGGATCTAAATTACAGTTAGGGTTCCACATATCTCTAATTGGAGCTCCAAAAGCAGTAGCATCTTCGCCCAATTTCCAACGGTCAGAATTAGTGCAAGATGTTCTTAGGGAAAGATCTTCTCCAACATCTGCATAACTATTTAATAAATCAATGGTTTCTCCCCAGATATCGGAGTAAGCTTCATTAAGCGCACCAGATTCATAGGCATAAACTAAATTGCTAGTAAATTGAGTATAGGCATGTCCCCATTCATGGGCAACCACATCATCACTAGCGGTGCCGTCACAATAATTTGTAGTTACGCCATTCCAGTTTGCGTTTGGACAATTTATATCTGGGTTGTTGTTTATGGTTACCATTTGTGCGCCTGCTCCGTCATAGGAGTCATATCCAAATGCATTGTTAAAAAAGTGATATGAATGTCCAGCAGCGGCTACTTCGACTTGTTGCCATTCATTTAAAAACCCAGGAAAAAATGAACCTTCTGTCCAAACGGTATTGGTTACAGTGCCTTCATACAACACTCTGTCAAGAGCGTGAGCAATCCCTGTGAATTGCTCTATAAGTCTACCTGTGTGTGCATCTATAAAAAGAAACTCTCTAACATCGACGTCATTGCGGACTTCGATATGGTAGGTTAAATGCTTTGAAGTAACGTTCCCTTGTACTAAACCTTTTGGAAATATAATAAGCTCATTCGAAATTATTTTTAAGGGAGCTCCAGAACGATTAAGGTTAAGTTTATTGATTATTGTCATTACTATATCATTAGCCTCAGGTTTTTGTAAATCAGGTGCTACATCTAAATTTATTTCAGAGACAATAGTACCGTTTATAGAAGTTATTTTTTCATTTCTATTAAAATGAAATTTCAAACCACTATCAAACACAGGGATCCCTTTGTAAAATTGTTTTACTTGATAATGTTTTAATCCATAATTATCAATTTTTAGAACGCCATCGTCAGAAAAAGTTTCAACAACGTTTTGAATGGCATAAATCTCTTTGTGTTGTGATAGGAAGTTAAATACTTTTTTTTCAACTGACTCTCCCGATATAGATAATTCTTTGTTAAGGGGTAATTTTATAAAACTAGGTGTTTTTAAATTTTTGTTTAAAGTAATAATGGCTTGTGTTTCATTTTTAAATGAATTTATTGCGTTATTAATGTTTTGTGAGTAAGATGACAAGCCTATTAAAAACAGACCTATATATAATGGAGTATTTTTTTTCATGTCATAAATTTTTTACAGAATGATTAAAATGCAAGTTTATAATAAAAAAAGCCACCTCTTTTGAAGTGGCTTTTTAAGAGTTATTGTTTTGTAAATCTATAAGTGGTTTGCACCGGTTGACTGCAATCTTGAAAAGGATCATTGGTAAAAGTAACTTCAAATACACTATCGTCAGATGGATCAAAAGTAGTAGGGGAAGTCGCTGTTGAGAAAAACAGGTTGCTGTCACAGGAACAATTACTTTGATTACCTACACCTGGAATTATAATTTTCCCGCAAAAAGGGTTTAATTCAAATAGAAATTCATTCGGTGTTGAACAAAAGCTAACAAAGTTTGCAGTCATAAAACCTCTTTGATTTGGAATTGTTGTTTCATAAAGAGTAATGACGTCGCCACTTTGTAATGTGTAACCAGATACTAGAGGTGTAGTTTCTTCAATTAAGTAATCTCCTAAGTATGTTCCTGAATCAGCAGGGCCTAAAGAGTTCCCAAGTCCTACAGGTTCAATAGAAAAATTTGATCCAGACTTCGTTATTTTTGCTATAATAGTCGATTGACAATCAGCAAAAGCAGTGTTTAAAGCTGCAGGGATTGTTACTACTAGGTCGTTAATTTTACCTGGTTGATTAAATGTAAGAGATACATCTAAATCAGTATAATATCCGTCAAATTCCTCGAGAGTATAATCTTCGACATCAAAGAAACTGGCTGTTAAATAAAATGCTCCATCAGGAAAAGTTTCCTGAAACACAAACGTTTCAAATCCAGTTGCTGAATTAGTGAACGTATGGTTTATTGTAGTTGGAATGTTTACGTCATTCACAGTAAGAATTAAATCTACTATTGCTTCATCTGCAACTGGATTTCCAAGAACGTCAGTATAATCTCGAGGAGACGTCCACGACATATCAATCACAATATCACCTTCGGTGTAGTTCATAATACTAAAGGATACCGTAGATCCAGTAATTGGACTTACATTGGATTCATTGCCAGTGGCAATTTGAATCACAGCCGTTTCAGTCTCTTCAGCTAAATCATCACCATGAATTTTGATTACTCCATAGGTTGATGTAGATCCAATCGGGATTGTTACACTTTCAGGAATGGTAAAATCTTCACCATTTGTAGCAGTACCGCTTATTTGATTTAAGTAAACGATTACATTTACAATTTGTGGTTCACTAATAGAGACCGTAAAGCCATATTCAACCTCTTCTTCAATCAAAGATTGATTATTCGTAAAATCAAGTTGAACATTTAAGCTTGGACTGACTACTTTCATAGTACTGTCTCCGGTGTACTCGTCTTCGCTACATGCAAGCATAAATACTAAAGAGCACAATGCTAAAGCGGTGTTATAAAGGGTGTTTTTCATTTTTTTGCAGTTTAATTATTTAATTATTCAACTATTTTTTCAAGAACTTCGTAAAATTCTCTTGGACCAGAATTAGGAGTTAGGTATCCATAAGTCATGTATATAAGGTCTCTCCCATTAACATCATCTCTAACTACGTAATTAGAAGTGCTGCCACAAGGCACGTTCGTAAATAGATCTGGGTTTGTTACGCAAGACATATAAGGAACTTCTAAAAGTGTTGTATTGCCAACATTTTCATAGTTCAACTCATCGCTACTTGTAATAGAAAAATAGAGATGAGACTCTTCCACGGGTAGGCCAAATCCAGTGACTATTGTTTCCGGATCAAAAGGTCCGACTCCTAGATGTCTGTAAGTTGAAGCATTCACAGATTCTATTATTCTTTCTTCTCCAATCCAATCTGCACCAGGACTTTGAACATTAATTCTCCAATAATCGCTATCAATTACTTTATAAGTGCCAGCAAAACGATTGCCAACAGATACTTTTGTAATGTTAGCATTAAAGTTTATGTTTCCCTCAGAGGTAGTTGATACAAATCTTAGCGTCCAAAAATCTCCGATTATTAATTGAGAATCCATCGGTGGAAGAGCAGTTCCGTCAATATTAAGTCCTTCGATTAAATCTTCGTATTTAAAAGAGTATTCGAAAATTCCTTTTTCAGATATTGTTGTATTGGTAATTGGAATTGAAGCAAGTAAGGTTTCGTTACTTGTTGTCATTTCAGTGGTAAAACTCTTATAGATATCAACCATGTTAGTTTGTACACGACCTTGATATACCGATCCTGACACCTTATAGGTTCCGTCGTTGCCAACTACATATCCTATGGCTCCCTGATCAATATCTAGGAGACCACCTAGAATAGCGTCAACAGTCAATACATCATTATCATCATCAACACAGGAGGTGAAAGCAAAAACTGCAATTAGGGGGAGTATTAAATATTTTATTTTTTTCATTGTTATATTTTTTAGATTAATCTTTTATTGCCAGAATAATGGCGATGTTAATAAATCACCACCAATACTAGACGACGCTGCATTGTAATTATCACTATTTAAAGAGGGACCTACTGTGCTATAATAGAATCTAGAAGGTATTTGAGCAATATCTCCTTCGGCAGCAGGGGTTAATACCGGGAGTTTCGTTCGTCTCCATTCTGTCCAAGTTTCGAGTCCTTGGCCAAATAATGCAATCCATTGTTGGGTTGCAATTTTATTGGCACCATCAGATTGAGAGGTGATAGAAATACCACCTTGTGCTAAGTACGAAGCAGCTGAAGTTAATCCATAAGTTTCAAAACTACTATTTATTCCTTGGTTATAATATTCATTTACAGCTACTAAACCACCAGAAATATATTCTTTATTAGCCGCTTCAGCCATTAAAAAATTCAATTGAGAATACGACATAACAATACCTGGGAGCTCTGGGTTTAGGAAAAAACTTCCCAATCCAGAGATATTTTTATAGGTATAGCCTAAAGCTTCATTCGGAAGTGTTGTTTGAAGACCAAATCCAGGGGGCTTTCCTCTAATTACACCGTCTGACTCTGCAGGAAAGGCATATACTTCTAATCGAGGATCATTAAGATTACTTAATATATCAACTAAAACGGAGCTCACTTTATATTCTGGTCTTGACTCAAATACGATTGTTTCCCAAATAGGATTGCCATCAGGCGCTGCATCTAAATAGGATAACTGTGCATTGTCGGCGTTTTCTTGAAATATAATTCCTGAATTTACAATGGCTTGTAATTCGGCACCCACACTTCTTGTTGAAGAGATACGCATAAGCGCTCTAAACTTTAAGGTATTTGCGAATTTCATCCATTGACTAGTGTTTCCTGCATAAAACAAATCAGAAGAAGCTATGACCTCCCCCGATCCACTAGATAGAAGAGTCACAGCATCGGTTAGCATTTGAATCACTGCTTCAAAAACAACACTTTCGTCGTCATAAGCTGGTTTTAAATTTTCTCTATCTATTGCCTCAACAAATGCGACTGGACCATAAAGTTCCACAAGAGTCTGGAAACCTATTGCTTGCATTACCAGTGCAATTCCTTGCAAATTTGTGTTTTCTTCAAGAACAGCTAAGTCATACATTGCTTTTGCCTCAGAAATAGTTAAGGTATAGATATTTTCCCATACTCTATCGATATTACCTCTTCTTGGCATATATCGTTCTTCGTTATTATATTGAACTTTCGACCATTGTTGTGCCCAACATGCACCCATGTCTCCTCCGATTTGTGCCGCATAAATAGTATTTACAAAACTTCTTTGCGTATATCCCAATAGCAGGTGTGCTGGAATTGAGGTTGATCTATTAGGGCTTTCATTTAACTTTTCATAATCTTCTGTACATCCTGTTGTGAGAACAAAGCTTAAAAAAGCATACAGTATTATTTTTATATTTTTCATATTTTTCATTTTAAAATTTTAAGTTTATATTCAAACCAATAGTTCTGGCTGAAGGTGACTGACCAAACTCTTGACCTTGTTCCCCGTTATCACTGCTAAATCCAGTTTCGGGGTCGATGTGAGGCGTTTTTTTGTAAAGTAAGGCTAAGTTTCGTCCTACTAAGGATATTTTTAAAGATTCAAATGGAAGTCTTTTTGTTAAGCTTGATGGGAATGTATACCCTAAAGTGACTTGTCTTAGCTTTACATAGCTCGCATCAAAAATTGCACTGGACTCCACATCATTATTGTAGGTACTTTGGTTAAACACTTTTGCTGATACGACGACATCGTTTGGTACATAGCCGCCGTTTCCGTCAGATTGTACGCCGTTTCCAACGACGCCTGTTTCACGTCCTATCAGTGTTTCTGCTAAAGTTCCTGCATATCGACCCCAAGAGTAAGTCATACTGTGAACATCTCCACCAACTTTAGCATCTACAAGAGCAGCAAAACTTAAGTTTTTATAACGCACACTAAAGTTAGCCCCTCCAGTCCAATCTGGAGTAATGTTTCCAAGTACTTTTTGAGTTGTATCAATTACTGGGGTTCCATTTTCGTAAATAACTTGACCATCGTCTGTTCTGGAAAAATCTCGTCCCACCAACACTCCGTAAGGTTGTCCCGCACGCGCTTCTAATTGAAGGCCCCATTGACCGCCAAGAACGTAGGAGTCTAAATTTCCTAGTGATGTTACCATGTTTTCATTTTTCGCGAAGTTTAAGTCTATATCAAAAGAAAAATCCTCTGTATCCACAATTGTACCACCTAATTGTATTTCAAGCCCTTTATTACTCAGGGTAGCTGGGTTACTCCATACACTTGCAAATCCAACTGCTGGATCTATACCTATAGGTACTAGTAAGTCTTCACTCTGTTGGTCATAGTATGTCGCGGCTAATCGTAATCTGTTTGCGAACAGTCTAGCATCTAACCCAAATTCAATTCCTATGACTTTTTCGGCCACTAAATTTGCATTATATTGCTGGTTCGGTAGGAAAGCTTGGTTTCCAAAACCAGAATTTGACAATCCAAAAGTAGCACTAGTATTATATGGAGTTAGCGCTCCTGTACTTCCCACTTCAGACCATCCTCCTCTTACTTTTAAAAAGTCAATTTTTGCTGCAGAGAGGTCAAATATTTTAGATAATAATACGGAACCTGCTACTGAAGGATAAAAGAACGAATTGTTTTTTACAGGTAATACACTCGCCCAGTCATTTCTTGCAGTTATATCTAAAAAGAGTATTTCTTTATAAGAAAATTGTCCAAAAGCGTACACACTACTAATTTTTTGGTTGCTTACTTGACTTTGTAAAACTGCTGTTGACCCCGTTTGAATGTTTGAAAGGTTGTATAGGTTCGGTAATTCTAAAGCTGGTAGTTCTCCCGTTGTTCTGTGGAACTGTCTTATCATATTGTTAGTCCCTAAGCTTAGTGAGAATCCTATGTCGTCTGATATGGGCTTATTAATGCTTAACAGGAAAGTGGTGTTGATTTCCTCAAAACGTCTTTGGGTTTCTCTATAGCTACCATTTGGAGCGGTGGTGCTACCTACTGCTTGTCGAGAAGTTTCCAATTGGCTGAAAGAATCTAACCCTACTTTTGCACTCAACGTTAACCAATCAGTAAAATCATAGGCTAAATCGATATTTCCGACGATACGGTCTTTGTCTAAAGTATTTCGGTTGGTTTCTAAAACCCAATACGGATTGTTTTGGAAATTATGATTCCAATTTAAAGGCGTGCCTTCAGCAGCCGTTCCTACGGGAGCAAGTGGAAAGTTCCTCCAGTCTCTAAGTTCTTGAAAATCAACTTGCCTTGCAGACCATATAAATTGTTGAAATGGGTTCTCGTTGTCGTAACCAGTGATAGGTAAGTTCCCACTGTCAATATTGAAATAGTTCAAAGACACACTTGCCGTCAATCGTTTTCCTAACACTAAGGAACTATTAAGACTTACAGTTGTTCTTTTCAATTCAGTATTTGGTATCATCCCAAAATCTTTTGATTGACTTACAGACAATCTTACGTTTTCATTTGATAAAGAGACATTATTAGAAGTGCTCAGTCCTGTATCTAAGAAATCTCTTACGTTATTAGGATGAGATATCCATGGCAATGGCTGGCCTCCATTAAGTTGAGAGTTCCACTGAATAAATTCTAAGCCAATATCTAGAGGTGGTCCCCAACTTTCATCAACACCATCGCCTACTCCACCACTAGCACCGTTTACATATTCAAAATATAATGGATCGCCACCTTGCCCATAAGAGTTTTGGTAGTTTGCCAGCAATAAAGGGTTTGAAAAGGTAACATTACTATTTACAGAGATGCTGAATCTCTTTCCAGCGGTTCCTCTTTTGGTTGTAATCACAATAACTCCGTTACCCGCTCTTAATCCGTATAATGCGGCAGCATTAGGGCCTTTAAGCACCGTTACAGTTTCAATGTCATCGGGATTGATATCCGCAGCTCCGTTTGGTAAATCTACACCACCAAAAGCACCCGCGTTTCCAAAACTTGTATTGTCAATTGGTACACCATCTAATACATACAAGGGCTCATTGTTTCCTGTAATAGAAGAGTTACCTCTTAACACGATTCTTGAGGAAGCGCCAACACTTCCTGAAGTTCCGGTAACTTGTACGCCGGCAATTTTACCACTTAATGCGTTAGAGATATTACTCTCCCTAGCTTCCGTCATAGCATTACCTTTTAAACTTTGAACAGAGTAGCCTAAGGCTTTCTCTTCTCGTTTAATTCCCAATGCCGTCACGATCACTTCGTCCAAGGTATTGTCGGGTTGGAGTGTTACGTTTACAGTATTGGCAGCGCCGACCGTTACATTTTGGTCTGAATAGCCTACATAGCTAATATTTAACACATCTCCTGTGTTAGCATTTAGTAGCCATTTACCATCAAAATCGGTTGTTGTTCCAGAAGAAGTTCCTGAGATGACGACTGTGGCTCCTATCAGCGGCAAGCCATTTTCGTCCGAAACGGTTCCGGAGACGGTTTGTTTTTGCGCAAAGGTTACTTGCACGATTAACGCCATAAAAAGCGTTAAAATCATTGTAAATTTGGTTTTCATTCGGATTGAGGTTTTCAATTAAGAAACCAATCTCTTAAAAAAGTGTTAAATAAAAAATAGGCGTCTTAATATTTTAACATTTAATTAACATTTAAGCTTTTTGTGTTTTAAAAAGTAGCAGTTGTAGTTTAGAGTCTGAATATATAACGAGCTTAAATTTAAAGACTAACGAAAAGGTTAGCTTTTCGTTAGTCTTTATTTATTTGTAGAATTGCTAGTGAAAAGGTAAAACTTCAACACTAGTTTTATTAGCTCTTATTGAACTTGTGGGGGGTTAAGAGTTGATTTTCAAGTTTACTTGATCAACTTAATTTTAAGATTATAAAAAAACCACCCAATTAGGGTGGTTTAGAATTAGTAAGATCATTTGGGTTTATTGCAAAATCAACTTTAACGTTCCACTAAAATTTAAACTGTTTTTATTTGATTTTGGCATATAACCAGTTATTTCAGAATTTGTGTATCCCAATCTGTAACTAGTTTTGATGGTCTTTACTTAACTTTTTATTCAAAGTTAACTTTTTCATAAATTTTGATTTCTTTTGTACAATATTGTTCTTACAACCCCTTTAATTTTGCCAAGTAGTTTTTTGTAGCACATATTTTTATTGCATTTTCATCAACTCTTTTAAATTTAATTACACCTGACGTTATTACTTCTGGGATGTTGATTATTTCATATTTGCCTGTTGATTTTAATTTTGTAGCTAAAATTCTTCCAATGCTAATGGCATTAGTTTTAGTAGTTGCTTCTTTTCCTTCTTTTTGTAAAAGAACAATTTTTTCTTTGGGTAGGACATTATTACGGTTTATACTATCTATAGCATAGGAATGTGTGTATTTTATATTATCAATAGTAAGTGTGTCTAACTTAGAGAAATTAAAAGGTTGATTAAACTGAATGCTCATCACTTTTGAAGTAAAACAGTCTTTTGTAATTGTATCCTCTTTGCTGCAATCATACAAATAAAATAAAACAAACAATAATAAAATATTAGTTCTCATATTAAACAATTAAAGCTGCTCGTTATAAACAAGCAGCTTTTGTTAGTGTTTTTTTTGACTTAGTATACTAAATTTATATCTCTCCAATCATTACTTCCGCTTGCAGTTCCAACTTCTCCTGCATTCGGTACTCCACCAAATGTATATATAGCGTCTTGTGTTATTTCTAACTCAGAAGCTGGCACTGGAAACATTGTTGGTGATCCTGCTTGTAGCAAGTCATGTCTTCTCATAAAGGCCCATTCCACAGCCATTCCTGAAGCCAAATCTAACTCTATGGATACTTCATATAATAATGAATTAAGAACATTTTGTTCAGCTGCAGTGGTGTCCTGAAGGCCTATTATTTTTCTTGGAGAAGCGTCAAGTGCAGCAACGGCACTTGTAAAGTCCCCTAAACGATAATGACACTCTGCTTTTATATAATCAATTTCTGCTTTTGCAAAAATATTAGTTGCTAGTCCAGTTTGATTTTGGTCGTTGCCATTAAAGAATTTTATTGTTCGGTAACTAGAGAATAAATACCGTCCTCTAGACGCTCTTAAAAATCCAAAAGTTGAACCCTCATATTCATAATATAAATCCAATCTAGGGTCATCTGTTGTAGCCTCCCCCAAAATAATAGCTTCGTCTGTTGGGTAATTACTAGGATAACTAGGGTCAAATAATTTTTGGATTTTAATATCTGTAGGCATATAGCCCGCACCATCCCCTAAAAGAAATAAAGACCAATCTTGGAAATTATTATAAAATACATCTTCGGTAGATAATGGAGAAAAATTGGATGTTATTCCATTATTAGCGTAGTTTAATATGGTCGTATAATCTAATCCAATAGCTTCACTATTTGTTCTTGCTAATCCTATAGAAAATCGAGCCATATAGCTATTCGCCAATTGTTTAAAATCTAGATTATTTAAGCTAGCACCTCCAGGGTATACAGTATAATTCAAATTAGAGAAAGATTCAGAGATTTCTAAAGCTCTTTTAATATTATTGATGGCAGCTGTAAATATTTCTTGGTAAGAAACAAACTCTAAAGCACTTGGGTCTGTATCTGGGTCTACAATATAACCTTTATCGTAAATTAGAGACAAATATCCCTGAGCAATTCCTTTGTCAAAATAGGCTCCAGCTAATTCTTGATTTGTTAAGTCAATGTCGTCAATGACTATAATTCCTCCTTCATTTTCTATATTATTAATAACTATATTGGCATTGTTAATAACTGAATTGAAATCATTCCATGCTCCACCTGCTTGTGAACTTAAATCATCATTTGTAGTAGAGTTCACAATTGATCTTCTAGGTTGATCGCAAAAACCCCAAAATCCACTAAAAGCATTAGTAGTGCTAAATTGATCGGATAGTCCTCTGAAGTATATGCCAGTGAAATCGATTTGACTTGTCATCAAAGAAGAGTGATTTGAAATGTTGAAATTTTGAAAATCTGATGGATTTGCTAGAACTCTTCTTGCATCTGCTTGGTTTGGATTCTCAATATTGAATTCCTCCTGTGAGCAGGAAAAGAACATTAGAACTGTTAGTGTGTAAATTATTTTTTTCATCTTTTTATTTTTAAAATGTTATTTGTATCGTAGCGGCATAAGTTCTGAAATTAGGGAATGAAAATTCATCTAATTTATAAATTGGACTTCCGCTTAAAGCAACTTCTGGGTCAAAGCCAGAATAATTTGTGAAAGTGTATAAATTCCTTCCAGACACAATAAATTTTATCTCTTCTACAGGGATCTTTGAGCTCAGAATAGATTTACCTAAAGTATAAGATACAGAAATCTCTCTAATTTTAACAAAGCTTCCATCTTCAACGAAATAATCAATAGGAGCAGCGCCATTGTAGATTGTTGAGCTTCCGTTTGCATATGAAGACTGTTGTCCAGCGGCACCAAAGTTATCTAAGTCTCCATGTCTGTCATTAAAGTATAAAAATTGCTTTGTGTAATTATAAATATCTCCACCAATTTGCATGTCTATTAACGAATAAAAACTAAAGTTTTTATAGGTGAGGGTGTTTTTAATACCCGCTATAAAATCTGGATTGGTGTCTCCAATCCGATTTACGGCTAATTGATTGGAATTAAGGTCCCATTTTCTAATAGCTTGTTCGCCATCAGCAGTCACTAATCCTGCTTGATTTTCGTTTGCCGTTACAATAACATGTCCAAATTCATTAACTGAAAAATCACTCAAAGGTAGACCTAGTCCCTCATTAGTAACAAGGCCATCAACCACCGTTAAATCATCTATTGATTTAGCTAATTGGTTTCCAAAAATGGCTCCAAAAGGCTGCCCTGCTTCAACTCTAAAAAGATTTACAGCTGGATTGCTGTCAATTTGAACTCCAACATTGCTAAATCCGCTCAAGTTTCTATTAAAAGGGGCGACATCTCCTAAGCTAATAATTTCATTATTGACAGTCGAATACGTCACGCCTACTTCCCAAGTAAAATTATCATTGTCAATAGGTGTAGCAAGCAGTGACGCTTCAAAGGCTTGATAAGCAGTCTCGGCTATATTTCTTCTTTGTGTAAATCCTGGTACAGCACCAGAAAGAGGAACTGTTAAAATTGCGTCTTTAGTTTTTGAATCGGCATAAGTTAGTGAAAATGAAATTTTATTTAATAGTTTCACGTCAAAACCTAATTCTAATTCACTAATAGTTGGAGATTGTAAATTAGGATTGCCAATCTGATTCGGAGTTATTCCAGTTTGTGTTACATTGAAATTTTCGAAAATGTCTCCGAAATTTGGTCGTAACCCTGCTGTTCCATAAGAAACTCTGAATTTTAACTCATCTAGCCAATCCGCAGTAATATCTTCTCCCATTCTATAGGCAAAAGATCCTCTGTAAAATATTTGATCTCTATTGTTTTCTCCAAATAATGAACTTCGATCGGTTCGAATTAAACCTCCCAGTATAATTTTATCTTTCCAGTCTATATCTGCTGTTAAGAAAACATTCTGAGTTTTTTCTCTAGTGCTACCTGAATTAATGCTAATATTTTGAGTTCCTTGTTGCAAGGTCGTAACGCCCTCAGTTAAAAAATTTGAGCTCTGAGCTGTGCTAAATGATCTTTGAAGATCTTCGTGTAAATACCTAAGAGAACTTTTTATGTTAAAATCTCCGAAAGTCTTATTAAAGTTTAATTGCGCTGAGCTATTTACTCTAGAGTAATCGCTTTTCACGTTTAAAATAAAACCGTTATCAGTATTTGGTGCACCCTGTGACCCTGAAATATATCCTTTTGGAAAAAAGTTCGTAAATTCACTAGCGCCTCTATCGGTTGATAAATGTACATTAGAAGTTAGGTAATCAGTGAATTTATATTTTCCAGTAATTGAGGAAACTAAACGGGTGTTTTCTTGATCGAATCCTTGATTCCTTACGATGTATAAGGGGTTTTGGTATTCATTTAAGAACCCATTTCCACTAAAAAATGGAAAGAAATTACCATTCTCATCTTTTTGAGATAGGTCTACAGTGGGGTCTGCAGTTAAAAGGTTAAAGAATGTATTATCACCTTGTCCAGCTTGAGTAACTTCTATTCCGGTTTGTTTTACCAAATAGTTATTCAATTCTAATTTAAATTTATCAGTAACATTTAAGTCTAAATTTAAACGAATATTTTGTCTAATAGTAGATCCGAGTCCGTCAAGAATTCCTTCAACTTCAGTTTGTCCAGCGCTTAAATAGTAACTAGCTATGTCATCTAATCTTTGTGAAACAGTTAGATCAATTTGACTATAAGGCTGAGGGGAAACAAATTTACTTACATTATCGATTATTTGACCTGGCCAAGGGTTGTTAAAAAGTCCATCAGGATCAGCAACAATTGCTCCACTTGAAATGTCAAAGTTTCCATTGGCATCTAGTAAACGATCATGGTTTTTAGCTAAAGGATAATTACTTTGTACATTTGAAAAGCCATTTTCAAATCTAATTTTAAATTGAGGTTTATCCGTAGTTCCTTTTTTTGTTATAATTTGGATTACACCATTTCCAGCCAATGATCCATAGAGTGAAGACGCTGCGGCTCCTTTAATAACCTCTATGGATTTAATATCTTGAGAACTAAATTGATTTAGATTACCTTCCGTTATAATTCCATCGACAATAATTAATGGATCAGTACTCCCTTCTATTGAACTTGCCCCTCTCAGTATTACAGCGGTATTTCTTAATGGGTTTCCGCCTCCTTGCACAACTTGTGCTCCAGCAACCTTGCCAATAAGAACAGATGCTACATCCGGGGTAGGAATAGTTTGAATTCCTTTTCCATCTAATTTAACGCTCTCAACTCTGAATCCAAGTTTTGTTCGAGATGTTCCGGAAGCAACGCCAGTTACTATCACCTCATCTAGTGAGTTGTCCGATTGCATGGATACGTTTACCGTATTAGATTCACCAACTGTTATGTTTATGTCTGAATAGCCTACATAGCTAATATTTAACACATCCCCTGTGTTAACATTTATTAGATATTTACCATCAAAATCAGTTGTTGTTCCAGAAGAAGTTCCTGAGATGACGACTGTGGCACCTAATAGCGGCAAGCCATTTTCGTCCGAAACGGTTCCGGACACTGTTTTTTCTTGTGCAAAGGTTGTTTGCACGATTAACGCCATAAAAAGCGTTAAAATCATTGTAAATTTGGTTTTCATTCGGATTGAGGTTTTCAATTAAGAAACTAATATCCTAAAAAAGTGTTAAATAAAAAACAGGAGCCTTAATATTTTAACATTTAATTAACATATAAGCTTTTTAACTTTTTGTGTTTTAAAAAGTAGCAGTTAAGCTTAGGTGAACTTTAGAGTCTGAGAATTTGAAGTTTTGATTCTCAGCTTTCCCATTTGCGAGGTTGAATTTTAGAATACCTGCCTTGGTTGCTAATCCAAATCCAAACCCCATTCCTATTAGTTTTTGGTCAAGTTTAATAGGAGTATTGAAATAAGCAGCATCTATGATAGAATGAATATACAAACTAGGGCTTATTCTGAATCGATATTCTGAAGCAATTACACCAAACGCACTTGCATTAATGCTATTTTCTTCAAACCCCCGAATGGTTTTAATGCCTCCAAACCTTAGGAGTTCATTAAATAGGTAGTTTTGTGAGTCTATCCCTTGGGCATTTAGATTTATATAAAGACTGTTTGAGGTATTAATTTTAAATAGATGAGATGTTTTTATTAAGTAAAAATTTTGGTTCGTTTGTGATGCTTCAGTTTTTCGTCTGGCTCTTGACAATTGAACTTCGATTTTACTTTTTACTGGAAATAATAGGTCCTTTGGGGTTCGGTTTAGATATGTATACCTTAATTCATATGCAGATGTTTTGTAGTCAACGACAGTACTTGATTCTACTGGATCTAAGCTGTTTGATTGTGCGGTCTTGACTCCTAAAAACAGTTTCTGTCTTGGGTTAAGCTGGTAATACAAGTTCGCAGATTGTTCCGCAGTTGTAAAAGTACTATCTTTTTTAAAGATACTTAGTTTTAGCTCGGAGCCAATGGGGGATCTAAATAAATAGGGGAGGGTAAGCTTAGTGTTAAGTGTTTTTAGATCATTTTCATCACTACGGTAATTAAGGATAAACGACTCCCCGTAATTTAAATTATTGACTAAGTTCAAGTTTAGATATCCATTTAGTTCTAAATCTCCAGTTGTTTCCTCGGATCCAAATCCTAAAAACCCTTCAAATCGATTGCTTTTATTTTTTTCTAAATATAAATACACACTAGTGGTGTCTTTTGTGAACAAAACTTCTGCCGGTCTGAGTTGTTTGCTAAAACCAAGTTGATCCAGGGTTTCTGTTTTTGCTTGAATCGCTTTAAGGTCAAAAGGGGTGTTGGTTTTAATCCCTAGGAAATATTTTATGAAAGAACGTGGAAATTTATCATACCCTTTAATCTCTACTGTATTAAGTTGTCTGGCTTGCTTGGTATCCAGAAACAAATCTGCTTTGAGGGTGGTCTTATTAATGGGCTTAATGTTTTTTAGTGAAACGGTTGCAAAGGGGTAGCTTTTACTTGCTAATGAGTTGGTAATGGAATTGAGTAGCGATTCTAAGCCCTGGAAATCTGACAAATAATATATCTTTTTATTTGTATCTTCCTTGGGGGTAAGCTCAATAAAGTCAAAGAGTGTTTTACTTGCGTGTATTTGAATGTATTCATACTTTGTTCCAAGAGATACGTGAACGGTTACTCCTAAAGGGGTTTTTGTTATGTCCTGAATTTTAGCTTCAATGTAGCCTAGCTCATGAGCTCGATTTTTGAAAGAATCTATTTGTAGTTTTAGCGCTTCGTAGTCCTTATGTGCCTTGAAGTACCCTATGGAATTAACAGCGTCGTTTTCATTAGGGCTATTGCTTGTAATAGTCAATTCAAGTTCCTGTGCATCAGCGCTGTTAAAAACGAAGAATAAACATATAGCGGATAAAAATAATTTCAATCGAAACGACACAAATATAATTTTCATGTAAATCTAACGTAAAAAGGTCTCAAAATATTTAATCGCCAAAAAAAAACAATAATATTTTAAAAATATGGGATTATGATTTGAATAATTCATTTTAATGTTTACATTTGCAGCCCTCTAAGAAGAGGTATTTAAAAAAACAGTATATACAATATGCCAACAATTTCACAATTAGTAAGAAAAGGAAGAGCCAAAATAACTAAGAAGAGTAAATCGGCTGCTTTAGATTCTTGTCCTCAGCGACGTGGTGTGTGTACGCGTGTTTACACGACGACTCCAAAAAAACCAAATTCAGCAATGCGAAAAGTTGCAAGAGTTAGGTTGACAAATGGAAACGAAGTCAACGCATACATCGGTGGTGAAGGACATAATTTACAAGAGCACTCGATAGTATTAGTTAGAGGTGGAAGGGTAAAAGATTTACCAGGAGTTAGATACCACATTGTACGTGGGGCTTTAGACACCGCAGGTGTTTCAGGTCGTACACAACGTAGATCTAAGTATGGTGCAAAACGCCCTAAGAAATAATTATTTTTTAATTAAGAAGACATGAGAAAAAAGCAAGCGAAAAAAAGACCGCTGTTACCAGATCCTAAGTTTAATGATCAATTAGTAACACGTTTCGTTAACATGATGATGTGGGATGGCAAAAAGTCAACTGCATTCAAGATTTTCTATGATGCGATTGCTATCGTTGATGAAAAGAAAACAGACGAAGAAAAAACAGCTTTAGAAATCTGGAAAGATGCCTTATCAAATGTGATGCCACACGTAGAAGTGCGTAGTCGTCGTGTTGGAGGTGCAACCTTCCAAATTCCTATGCAAATACGACCAGATCGTAAAATATCTACTGCTATGAAGTGGTTGATTAGTTTTGCAAGAAAGCGTAATGAAAAATCTATGGCTTTGAAGTTAGCTTCAGAAGTTTTAGCTGCGGCTAAAGAAGAAGGTGCTGCTGTTAAAAAACGTACAGACACTCACAAGATGGCTGAAGCGAATAAAGCATTCTCACACTTTAGATTTTAATTAGAAATGGCAAGAGATTTAAGATTCACAAGAAATATTGGGATTGCTGCGCACATTGATGCAGGAAAAACCACGACTACCGAACGTATTCTTTATTATACAGGTGTTTCTCACAAAATTGGTGAAGTACATGATGGTGCTGCTACCATGGACTGGATGGAACAAGAGCAAGAAAGAGGTATTACAATTACGTCTGCTGCTACGACCTGTGAATGGCAATTTCCAACTGAAAATGGAGAGCCAACTGAAGATGCTAAGGATTATCATTTTAATATAATTGACACACCAGGTCACGTTGATTTTACGGTTGAAGTAAATCGTTCATTACGTGTACTTGATGGTTTAGTTTTCTTGTTTAGTGCAGTTGATGGTGTTGAGCCTCAGTCTGAAACTAACTGGAGATTAGCTGATAACTATAAAGTGCCCCGTATTGGGTTTGTTAATAAAATGGACCGTCAAGGATCTGATTTTATGATGGTTTGTAGTCAAGTAAAAGAAATGTTAGGTTCCAATGCGGTGCCGATCGTTTTAAATATTGGCGACGAAGAAAACTTTAAAGGTATTGTTGATCTAGTTAAAAACCGTGCTATTGTATGGCATGAAGAAGGAATGGGATCAACTTTTGACGTTGTTGATATTCCTGAAGATCTTAAAGAAGAAGCAAAAATATTACGTGCTAAACTTATAGAAGAGGTTGCAAGTTATGATGAGGACCTTTTAGAAAAATTCATGGAAGATGAAGATTCTATCACAGAAGAAGAAGTGCACAACGCACTGAGAGCTGCTGTAATGGATATGGCCATCATTCCAATGATTTGTGGTTCCGCATTTAAAAATAAAGGGGTACAGTTCTTATTAGATGCCGTGTGTCGTTATTTACCTGCTCCAACTGATAAAGAAGGTATTATTGGAATGAATCCTGATACTGAGTTAGAAGAAATACGTAAGCCAGATGTAAAGGAGCCCTTTGCTGCTTTAGCCTTTAAAATTGCAACTGATCCTTTTGTAGGACGTTTAGCGTTTTTCAGAGCTTACTCTGGACGTTTAAATGCAGGGTCCTATGTGTTGAATAATCGTTCTGGTAAAAAAGAACGTATTTCACGTATTTACCAAATGCATGCTAACAAGCAAAATGCAATTGATTTTATCGAAGCTGGTGATATTGGTGCTGCTGTTGGATTTAAATCCATCAAAACAGGAGATACTTTATCTGCCGAAAAACATCCTATCGTTTTAGAATCGATGGACTTCCCTGATCCAGTAATTGGTATTGCGGTTGAGCCAAAGACCAAAGCCGATGTTGATAAACTTGGATTAGGTTTAGCTAAGCTAGCTGAAGAAGATCCAACGTTTACAGTAAGATCTGACGAAGCTTCAGGACAGACTATTATTTCTGGAATGGGCGAGCTTCACTTAGACGTTATTGTAGATCGTTTACGAAGAGAATTTAAAGTTGAGGTTAACCAAGGTCAACCACAAGTTGAATATAAAGAAGCAATTACGCAATCTGCTAACCATAGAGAAGTTTACAAAAAACAATCTGGTGGTCGTGGTAAATTTGCTGATATTGTTTTCACAATTGAACCTGCAGACGAAGGTGTTGTAGGACTTCAGTTTGAATCTGCAATTAAAGGTGGTAATGTTCCTAAAGAATTTATACCTTCTATTGAAAAAGGATTCAAAATGGCAATGGTCAATGGGCCATTAGCTGGATATGAAGTAGACTCTGTTAAGGTTACATTGAAAGATGGATCTTATCACGATGTCGATTCGGATCAGCTTTCATTTGAGTTAGCCGCTAAGCTTGGGTTTAAAAACTCAGCCAAAGCAGCCAAAGCAGTGATCATGGAGCCTATCATGAAATTAGAAGTAATTACACCCGAAGAAAACATGGGTGATATTGTAGGAGACCTTAACCGTCGCCGTGGTCAAGTTAGTGACATGGGTGATAGAGCAGGAGCCAAAACTGTAAAAGCTACAGTACCTCTTTCAGAAATGTTTGGTTATGTAACAACCTTAAGAACGTTGTCTTCAGGACGTGCAACTTCCACTATGGAATTTTCACACTATGCTGAGACACCCTCAAACATCTCGGAAGAAGTTATTAAAGAAGCTAAAGGAATCCAATCTTAAAAGTTAAGAACATGAGTCAAAAAATCAGAATAAAATTAAAGTCTTACGATTACAACTTAGTAGACAAGTCTGCTGATAAGATTGTAAAAACAGTTAAAAGTACGGGTGCTGTAGTAACAGGTCCAATTCCATTACCAACACACAAAAAACTATTTACTGTATTACGTTCTCCGCACGTTAATAAAAAGTCGAGAGAACAATTTCAACTAAGTTCTTACAAAAGATTACTAGATATTTATAGTTCATCATCAAAAACAATTGATGCTTTAATGAAACTTGAATTACCTAGTGGCGTTGAAGTAGAGATCAAAGTGTAATTATCTTTGTTAATCTGTAAAGTACAGAATGACTATGCATATAAAAACAGCATCCCAAAGGATGCTGTTTTTTTTTGAATTAATTCTAATTCTATATGTTTGTCATAAACTTCTTAAGGCTATTAATAGGAAGGCTATGATTCTTGACTGTATTCATGTTATGTGTGCTAGTTTGTTGCTATATAGTCTATGTTTTAGATTCTGGTTTAATTGAGTTTTTCATGGCCTCACAATTTTTACAGTAATAAAGCAGCTTTAAAGAAGATAGATTTGAAATAATTCACTAATAATTTAGGTGGATAGATTAAATTTAATTAAATTTGCAGCTCGAAAAACATAGGATACTCCCGTGTTTCTAGATATAATCACTGAAAATCAGCGGTTTACATGTCCCAAGCTTAGCGCAAGGGAAAAGCGGAAAAAATACAATTCAGGGTTGAAACGTATTTTGACCCTTTGTTTTGGAATAAAGAATAAGTTAAATATTAAATAAATAATTATGTCTGGGTTAATAGGAAAAAAAATCGGAATGACCAGCATCTTCGACGCGAATGGCAAAAACATGCCATGTACCGTATTAGAAGTTGGACCATGCGTTGTTA
>Ga0209602_1000850_pt1 | contig 28425 bp, 21 predicted proteins | sample COGITO_mtgs_1205_3_FD_184810 | JGI IMG/M metagenome (GOLD analysis project Ga0209602, IMG submission 184810) | Pelagic marine microbial communities from North Sea - COGITO_mtgs_120524 (SPAdes) (version 2) | ecosystem: Environmental > Aquatic > Marine > Epipelagic ...
AAACCAGGTAACCATTGATATATCAGGTTTTGCAACAGGGACCTATTTTGTAAAGGCTACTACAAAAAATGCGAGTAGTGTAATACAGGTTTTAAAGAACTAGTATATATCCTATTATACGAAAAAAGTCCCGAACTATAATAGCTCGGGACTTTTTTATGCAATGTGTTTTACAAAAATAAATTGATAGCTAAAACAGCTTTACTTTATTACTAATTTTTGTGTTGTTCTTACCTTTTCTGGGCTATCTATTGTTAGGATATAGATGCCAGATGCTAGGGTAGAAATATCCATACTTTGGTTTGCTTTAATAGAAGGAACTTCTTTAATTTTCTTACCAGAGATACTATAGATAATAACAGATATATTTGTTTGGCTATTACTTGAATTAATAGCAATAGACTCTGTTGCTGGGTTAGGATAAATAGCAAATCCTTGCTCGTTGTTGTTTCCAATACCAAGGGTTCCCCAACGGTCCTCAGCGGGTGCTCCCCCCCAAATAATAGTCGCAAGATATGGATTGTCTATAAACGGGTTTCTATTTCCGTAGACCGTCTCTAAATAGTTATTTCTTTGGTCTTCAAAGGTAGTATCTACGGGGTCCTCAACATTCCATTGCAGGTATACTTGTAACATATTGTTGCCACTTTGTAGAGGCCCTGATCCATTTAATGAAGGCAGGCATCTTTCTCCATAACGTGTATACATATACATCATCATTCTTGCTATATCTCCTTTCCACTCGTCACCAGGGTACCAGTTTCCATTTACATCACCAGCGGTGCCTGTTCCTGCAGCAAATTTTTTATTTCCGCGGTTTCCATTCATTTGCACATCACTAGATCTTAGGTTATGAGGATCTGCAACAATACCGGTGTAAATATTACTAGTTCCACCCATTTCCGGGTCTGCGTTGCTACGTGCAAAAACGTGTTCTCTATTGAAATTACAGGAATTACCTCCAAATTCTTGTTTATTTCTAGTACGATCGGTCACACAACTTGAGTTGTTATATCCATACACTAATAAAACGTTTTGACTGTTATCTGGATCTTCATCTGTTTCTAACATTGTATCACGAACATCGCCGTATGTAAATGTTGTGTTGTCAATATCAATCTTATCTTGAAGTTCATTGTATAATGCTTCTCCTGTAAGGGTAAGATTTACATTGTTGTAATAGGGTTGTTGTGCAAATAATATGCTTGTAATGCTTAAGCAAAAAAGTAGTTGTAATGTTCTCATTTATATATTTTTTTTAAGTAGTGCCATATAAAATCCATCAAATCCAGAGCTTGAAGGAAGAATTTTTTCGTCTTTTACAAATGTAAAGCTTTCTCCAGCATCACGCTTTAGAAATGCTTTTACTTGTTTTTCATTTTCACTTGGTAATATAGAACAAGTAGCATACACAAGATCTCCTCCTGGTTTTACCATTCTAGAATAGGAATCTAAAATTTCACTTTGAGTTACTTTAATTTCCTCTAAAAAATCAGGATTCATTTTCCATTTAGCATCTGGGTTTCTTCTTAATACACCTAGTCCAGTACATGGAGAGTCTATCAGTACTTTATCTGCTTTTTCTAAAAGTTTTTTAATAACCTTGGTAGAATCTATAGTTCTAGTTTCTATGTTATGAATACCATTACGGCGGGCACGTCTTTTTAGCTCATTTAATTTATTTTCATAAATGTCCATGGAGACCACCTGTCCTTTGTTTTCCATAAGTGAGGCAATATGCAGGCTTTTACCTCCAGCACCAGCACATGCATCTATAATGCGCATACCAGGCTTTGGATCTAGAAGGGCTGCTACTCTTTGAGAAGATGCATCTTGTACTTCAAACCAACCCTTTTTAAAGGCATCTGTGATAAACACATTTGCACGCTCTCTTAAAACCAGCGCGTGTGGGTATCCTTTAATTGTTTTTGTGAGTATTTCATCTTCTTTTAAGGCTAGTTGCAGATCCTCAAGTGTTGTTTTTAATGGGTTTACTCTTAAAACAACTTCAGCTTGCTTGTTTAATGCCGACAACTCTTTGTCCCATTTTTTACCTAATTCTTTTACACCCAACTCATCCAACCAGTCTGGAATAGATTCCCTGATTTTTCTTGTTTTTGATAATTCATCAAAACGACCTTTAATACGCCTTGTTGGAGTTTGCTCAAATTGTGTCCAGTCTTTAGGTATGGCTATGCCTTTTAGGGTACACCAAACAGCAAACATTCTGTACAGATTACCGCGAGAGAAAGGAGCTTGTACCTCTGCAATCTCTTCATAAAGGCGTTTCCACCTCACTATATCATAGGTGGTTTCTGCAATAAAACTGCGGTCTCTTGAGCCCCAACGTTTGTCTTTTTTCAGGGTAGCTCTCAATACTTTATCGGCTTGTTTTTGCTCATTAAAAATAAGGTCTAATGAATCAATAGTAGCAAAAACAAGGGTTCTGTGTAATCTCATAGGTAAATAATAAACAGCATTTTGTATGCTTTAATGCGTATGCAAAGGTATCTTATTTTCAACGATTTGTTTTGTTTACTTTTACTAAAAATAACATGACGATGAAACATCTTTTAAGTATCATTATAATCCTTGTAGTATGTAGCTCTTGTTCTAGACAAAAAAAAGAGTCTTTTACACGTGTTAGTATTTCAGAAATATTTACAGATAGCTTAAGCATTCGTGCTATTGTCGCCCAAGATACCTCACGTGTATGGTTTGCAGCCAATAGAGGTGTTGTTGGGCTTGTAGATGGAAATACCCCTAAACTTGCAACGGTAACCTATGATAACAAGCTGCTCCATTTTAGAGCTATAGCCAAGACACAAGATGCTGTTTTTGTTTTAAGCATTGATACCCCTGCGGTTTTATACAAAATTGACGTTAAAGACAATCAGGCTACTACTATGCAAGAAGTATACTTAGAAACCGGTGAGGGCGTTTTTTACGATGCAATTTCTTTCTGGAATAACCAAGAGGGTATTGCTATGGGAGATCCTATAGGTGGCTGTCTTTCTATTATTATAACCAGAGATGGAGGTGATTCTTGGTCTAAATTGTCTTGTGATGTCTTGCCATCTGTAGTGGTTGGTGAAGCTGCATTTGCAGCTAGTAACTCTAATATAGCAATTTATGGAGATCATACCTGGATTGTAACAGGAGGAATGAGGGCCCGTGTGTTTCATTCTCCAGACAAAGGCATTACTTGGGCCGTGTATGATACTCCTATTTTACAAGGAGGTGTTATGACGGGTATTTATAGCGTTGATTTTTTTGATACCAGCACGGGTGTTATTGTTGGCGGAAACTGGGATGATAAAGAGTTTAATCAGGGTAATAAAGCCATTACCAAAGATGGCGGAAAAACCTGGAGTTTACTCAGTAACGGCTCAGGTCCGGGATATAGATCTTCGGTATCTTTTGTGCCTGGAACAAAAGGGCAGGGTATTGTAGCGTTAGGGTCACCGGGTATTTCTTATAGCAGTGATCAAGGTCTCACTTGGAGTGAATTATCCAAAGAGGGCTTTTATACCATAGAATTTGTAAATGATAGCGTAGCATTTGCCAGTGGTAGTATGAAAATTTCCAAACTAACATTCAAATAAAAACACACCCAACATTCTATTTACAATAGCTTGTTGGGTGTGCTGTAAACTTAGGTAAAATAGATACTGTTAAGGTTTATCTTTTCTATTTTGGTTACGACCTCTAAAGCGTTTTAGTAATCTTTTTTTGAAACCCTCCTCAGCCATCAGTAGCTTAATGGTTTGCTGTGGCGTTATTACTCCCTCTAATAAACTAATAAGTTGCACCATTTTTTTTGTGAGTTGCGCTTTAACTTGACCGTGTTTTAAGAGCATTGCCTTGGCCTTGGCTTCACTCAAATCATCTACATTTTTATTTCTCAAAGTCTTAAAACCTTCAAGTTGCGTTTTTCGAAGTGCCATGACTTCTTGTTCATGTTTATTGTAGATGGGCCAAAACTTTTCGGCCTGAGTGGAGGTAAGATTAACCTGTTCTGTTATAAAGGCTGTTTTATGAGCTTTTATTTCTTCAAATTTTCTGTCCTGTGCGTTCATTCCTAGGGTTGCCAGGAAGAGTATTATCATTAATTTTTTCATCTATTGTTGTATTAAAATGTTAGTGTTTAAATGGTCTAATAAATACGTCTCTAGTTGCTGATCATCGTATAATGCGCTTTCTTCCATATCTACTATGTTTTCTTCTGGGAACTGTATTGTAATTTGGTCAAACGAGAAAGCACTTAAATTCTCAAACATATACTCTTCTATGGAGGTTATTGCAATTTCATCTAAAGACAAAGCATTTTGGGTGTTGTTAATAGTAATATATATGGCTAGGCAAGCTGCAATAGCGATACTTATATACAAAGGCTTTAACAACGAAATAACTTTTGAGTCTATGGTTTGCTTTTCTGTTTTTGGCTTATTTTCAAGTTCAACTTTAAGGACTGTCTGTAATCTAGATTCAAATGTTTCTAGATAGTTTTCAGGCATTTTAAAACCATGTTTATATTTAGGTGTTTTTCCCATACTATTTATATGACTAAACTTTTAATAAAAGGTTTCATGTAATTTTAAAAAATGGGTTATTTTTTTCACTGCAATATGATATGAGCTTTTTAGCCCCCCTGCAGAAGTTCCTAGTATTTCAGAAAGTTCATCAAAGGTATGTTGTTCAAAATACTTCATTTTAAACACGAGTTGTTGCTTTTCTGGCAAGCTTATAATTGCCTTTTGCAATAAGTGTTGTATGGTATCGCCTTCGAAATAAACATCTGTTTGAAGGTTTTCTAATGCTCTGTTTTGCAATTCCTCTGAGCTTATTTGCAATCTCTTTGCTCTTTTGTTCAGAAAATTTATGGCCTCATTTGTAGCTATCCTATATAACCATGTATACAATCTACTATGGCCCTTGAATTGATGTATGTTTTTATATACTTTAATGAATGTGTTTTGAAGAACATCATCTGTATCTTGATGATCAAGCACCATTTTTCTTATGTGCCAATACAAACGTTCCTTGTATAGTCTCACCAATGTATTAAAAGCTTGCTCTTTTTTAGAGGGGTGAAGTAATGCTTTAATGAGTTGCTCATCTTTGCTCATAAATATGGGTATGTAACTAAGACAAGATACAATACAAATAGTTTAATTAAATACAAAACAGCGCTATTAAAACCGATTAAAAGCATACAAATAAGATAAAATGCAATTAAATCTTGTTTTGTAGGAAAATTCTTTCTATATTTGTTTCAGGTTAATTTTTGAAACTTTTATTATATGCCTCAAATGTAATATGAGTTCACTAATGGCGAGAATAGCGAGGGCTTTCTCGCCATTTTATGTTTTACAAATTCCGTACTTAAGTAGGAATGAAAAAAGTGTATCAAATCAAAAAAAAATACACATAAACACGGTAAAGTGTTATTAAAATACGATAAAATACCTTTTTTTCTTGTGTACTCTAAATAAAGAGTTATATTTGTACCATACTTATGTTAGTAATTTAGGCACGTGCCCCAAATGTGTTTAACAAAAATTCAAGAGCAGTCTCCCAACTGCTCTTTTTTTGCAATAAACTAGCCTTTAGGCTAAGGATTGCATCTCAACAAGGCTGTAATACATACCTTTTTTTGCTAATAAATCTGCGTGTTTTCCTTGCTCAACAATACGTCCTTTATTAAGAACCACAATAGTATCAGCATTTTGAATGGTAGAGAGCCTGTGGGCAATGACAATAGAAGTTCTATTTTTCATCATGTTCTCTAAGGCGTTTTGAACCAGGCGTTCACTCTCTGTATCTAGGGCAGAAGTGGCCTCGTCTAAAATCATAATAGGAGGGTTTTTCAGTACAGCTCTTGCAATACTCAGGCGCTGCTTTTGGCCACCACTTAATTTATTCCCACTATCACCAATATTGGTATCAATAGTTTTAGGCAATTCTTTTACAAACTCCCAAGCATTTGCAATCTTTAATGCTGCAATAATTTCTTGATCTGTAGCATTTTCTTTTCCAATACGTAAATTTTCTCTAATGGTGTCATTAAACAAAATAGAATCTTGGGTTACAAGCCCAAGTAAACCTCGTAATGAGTTTTGAGTCATGTCTTTTATATTTATATCATCAATGGCTATACTCCCAGTATTTACATCATAAAAACGTGTAACCAGGTTTGCAATGGTGCTTTTACCACTACCACTTTGCCCAACCAGTGCAACGGTATGCCCTTTAGGTATTTCTAAACTAAAGTTTTGTAACACATTTTCTTGGTCATACTTAAAGCTAATGTTGTTTATACGCATGGCATTTGTAAAATCTTCTTTTACAATTGCATCTGGTTTGTCTATGATACTAGATTTAGTTTCTAGAATCTCCAATACACGTTCTGCAGCAGCATTACCTCTTTTCACACTATAACTAGCTTTACTTATAGCTTTTGCGGGTGTAAGAATATTGTAAGCAAGCCCCATATATACAATAAATGCCTCTGCAGGTAGTGTTTTATCTACCAGTACCATAGATCCTCCATACCACAAAAGTATAGATATTACTGCAATACCTAAAAATTCGCTAGTAGGAGAGGCCAGGTTTTGTCTATTTAATAATGTGTTCGATGATTTAAAAAAGCGCATGGTAGAATCTTCAAATCTTTTGGAGAAAATCTTTTCTGCATTAAATCCTTTGATAATTTTTAAACCCCCTAATGTTTCCTCTAATAGAGATAAAAAATAGCCTTGTTCTTTTTGTACCTTATCACTATGGCTTTTTAGTGACTTTCCTATTTTTGAAATTAGAAAACCAGAAACAGGAATAAAAATAAAAACAAATAAGGTGAGCTCAGGGCTTATCGCAAGCATGGCTATAATGGTAAATAAAATCATTAGCGGTTCTCTAACTATGAGCTCCAGTATAGACAAAAAAGAGTGCTGTACCTCTAGTACATCATTGGTAATTCTAGCAATGGTATCTCCTTTTCTTTTTTCAGAATAGTGAGACACAGGAAGTGCTACTGTTTTTCGGTACAATTCGTTACGTAGGTCTTTTAATACGCCATTTCTTAGAAATGTAATAAAATACATCGCCAAATAACCAAATAAATTTTTCAATAAAAAAGTAGCAATAACAAACACAATCATGATGGTAAGTGCTCCCATCTCTCCAGAGGTCTCAATACGCTGTGTGATGTAAAAATTAGAAAACTGCTCAAAATAATCTCCAATTTTTGTAATACCTAGGTAGGTAGGTTTTACCAACACTTTTTCTCCATTTCCGAATAATACCTTTAACATAGGCATTAAAGAGACAAAGGCCAGGGTTCCAAAAAAAGCATAGAATACATTGGCAATAATGTTTAACACCGCGTACTTTTTGTAGGGCCTTGCGTAGTCTAGTATTTTTTTGAAGTAATTCATAGGGTTATACTATATTTAAATCAGTACAAATAGCATTTATTTTATCTTTCAGTAGTTCTGAAATATTTGCTTGTTGTTTGTCTTGAACGCTAATGTAAAATTTAATCTTAGGTTCTGTACCACTTGGCCTGGCTGCTATTTTACTCCCATCTTGAGTATAATATATAAGTACATTACTCTTTGGAATATCTAAGGTTACACTCGTGTTATTTAATACATCAAGTCTTGTACTGGTGTTATAATCTTCGATGCTCACCACAGGGCTGCCTGCAATCTCTTTTAAAGGGTTTGTGCTCAAGTCTTTCATGATTTGCTCAATTTCTTGGGCACCTTTTTTTCCTTTTTTAACAAGTGAAACTAGATGTTCTCTATAGTATCCTACCTCTTTGTAAATGGTGTCCAAATACTCAAATAGGGTGCGGGATTTCGCTTTTTGCTGAGCGGCAACCTCACAGGCTAATAAACTTGCAGTTACAGCATCTTTATCTCTTACAAAGTCTCCAACCATAAAACCAAAACTCTCTTCACCACCACCAATAAACTCTAACTCTGGGAAGTCTACCACCATTTTGGCAATCCACTTAAAACCAGTGAGACTTTCTTTGTAGATAACACCATAGGCATCAGCAATTTTCGCAATCATTGGTGTTGATACAATTGTGGAGGCTATAAATTGGTTTCCAGTTAATTTACCCGTGCTTTTCCAATTTTCAAGAAGAAAATTTGTTTTGATAGCCATGGCTTGGTTTCCGTTAATAATTTCCATAATGCCTTGGCTATTTCTAACTGCAATTCCTAATCTATCGCAATCTGGATCGGTACCTATTACAATATCTGCATTTGTTTGCTCTGCAATCTCTATAGCCATTTTAAGCGCTTCTGGCTCTTCTGGATTTGGTGAGATCACCGTTGGGAAATCTCCATCGGGTGCTGCCTGTTGCTCCACTACATGTACATTTGTATACCCTGCTGCTTCCAAAACTCGTGGTATCATGGTAATAGAGGTACCGTGCAGTGCTGTAAAAACAATTTTTAGGTCTTTTCTAGCTGTATCAGCGGTGTTGTAACAACCATTTTTAACAGCGGCCTGAGCAAAGGCATCATCTACCTCTTGGTCTATTTCTGTTATTAGGTCTTCCTTGGCATTAAAGAGAATATCACTATAAGCCAACGCGTTTATTTCTTTAATAATGGCAGCGTCTTGCGGGGGTACTAGCTGGCCTCCGTCTTGCCAGTATACTTTATACCCATTATATTCTGGAGGATTGTGAGAGGCAGTGAGTACAATACCGCAATGACAGTCTAAATGTTTTACAGCAAAAGACAATTCTGGAGTAGGGCGCAAATCACTAAATAAAAACACCTCTATACCATTGGCAGAGAATACATCTGCAACAACCTTTGCAAGTTCTTTAGAGTTGTGTCTGCAATCAAAAGCAATGGCAACTTTTAAAACCTCTGACGGAAAACACTTTTTAAGATAATTACTAATTCCTTGTGTGTTTTTACCAAGGGTGTATTTGTTTATTCTATTATCACCAATACCCATGATACCGCGCATACCTCCGGTACCAAAGGTAAGATTTTTGTAAAAAGCGTCATCTAGCCCTTGTGGGTCATTGGCTATAAGTTGCTTTATTTTCTCTTGAGTATGGGTATCAAAAGTAGGAGTGAGCCAAACATTTACGCGCTCTAATAAGGTAGGGTCTATGGTATTCATTAAGGATTATTTAATATGCAAAAATAGCTAATTTACTGCAGCCCTGAAGAGAGATTTTTACTAATTTTTATAGATAGAAATAGCATGCCTTGATTAAAAGCTACCTACTTATAACGTGTTTTTAATAGAATAGTTGCTGTTTTCTTTTTTGGAGCGTAAGAGAAGCTCTCCTAAAAAGCCAGCAAGAAAAAGCTGAGAACCTATAATCATTGCTGTTAAGGCAATATAAAATTGGGGTCTCTGGGTGATAAGAGTGCCCGTTGGATTGATAAACAACTTATCAACTCCTAGGTAAAAAGCAAATAAAAACCCAATGGTTAGCATAAAAGCACCCAAAGCACCAAATAAGTGCATAGGCCTTCTGCCAAATCTAGAAAAGAACCAAAGGGTAAGTAGGTCTAAAAACCCGTGAGTGAAACGGTCTACACCAAATTTTGTGCTGCCATATTTACGAGCTTGGTGTTGTACAATTTTTTCTCCAATTTTGGTAAAGCCAGCATTACTAGCCAAAACAGGAATGTACCGATGCATTTCTCCGGTAACCTCTATATTTTTTATTACATTTTTGTGGTAGGCTTTAAGCCCGCAATTAAAATCATTTAATTGGACACCAGAGGTCTTTCTTGCCGCCCAGTTAAATATTTTGGATGGAAAATTTTTAAATATCTTAGAGTCATACCGCACTTTTTTCCAACCAGAAACCAAATCATACCCTTGCTTACAAATCATGTTATAAAGCTCAGGTATTTCTTCTGGATTATCCTGCAAATCTGCATCCATGGTGATAACCACATCGCCTTGAGCCATTGCAAAACCTGCATGTAAGGCTTGAGATTTACCAAAGTTTCTTAAAAACTGTATGGCTTTTATTTGGGGGTGTTGTTTGTGTAGAGAATCAATAATAGACCAAGATGTATCTGTAGAGCCGTCATCTATAAAGATTACCTCATAGCTAAAGCTGTTTGCTTGCATCACTTTTGTAATCCAGAGATAAAGTTCTTTAATAGATTCCTCCTCATTTAAAAGAGGTATGACTACAGATATATTCATGGGTTAGTCTATGGCGTTTGGATCTGCTTTTTTGAATATTAAACCGATAAGCAATCCAATAACAGCTTGAACTACTAATACACCAACATAATTTTTCATTTGATTTACCATTGAAAAATTATTTTCTTGTCTCATTTCACTAAGGGTTTCTTCTATTAGTTCTGTTGGAGTGTCAAATCGTTCCATAAGTCCACGAGTCATCTCAATACTTTCTTCTTGAAGGTATGCAGCAAGTTCTGTGTCAATAATAGAAAATATTAATATTCCAATAGCGGTGCTAATTAAAAGGCCTATAGCTTGTGTAATGAAGTATGCGGTGAATGCTTGTTTAAAAGTCATGATACCTCCAAGTATATCTTTTGCTTTACCAGTGGATACTATTCCAGCACCAACACAAATAATAAGAGTCGAAATACCTACCCAAGCAGAAAGAAATAATTCTTGATTAAGGGCATACATTAATACCGTTGAAATTGCTAGAATTCCTCCAAGAATTAAACCATATTGGATAGCACTTTCTTTTACTGTAACATTTGATTCAGACATCTTTATTGTTTTTTAATTATATAGGTTAGTAAACAAATGTAGTAAAATGTTACAAAACAATCTGCTGAACACACACGTATACTGTTTTTAAATTTTTTAATCTTTTTTTTGAGCTAACATTTCAAAAAAAAATCACGCTATTTGCATAGCGTGATTTATTGTACAAACGTGTACCTGTATTAAGAACGCCCATAGAGCTTCTCATAAAGGTCTTTGTACATTTCCTTGATTACTTTACGTTTTGATTTCATGGTAGGGGTAAGGTGTCCTGCCTCAATGCTCCATACATCTGGAGTAAGTTGGAAGGTTTTTACTTTTTCCCAATTTCCAAAACCTTCGTTATGAAAGTCAATTTCCTGTTGTATACGGCTAATTAGTTTCTCGTCCTTACAAGCTATTGCAGTATCTTGAGAAATATCATTTCCTTTTATAGAACTCCACTGCTTTATCCACTCCCAGTTTGGTTGTATAAGCGCAGCTGGCATTTTCTCTCCATCACCCACAACAAGAATTTGCTCAATAAATGAAGACTGCTTCATAGCATTTTCTATTAATTGAGGCGCTACATATTTACCACCACTGGTTTTAAACATAGATTTCTTACGGTCTGTAATTTTTAAGAAACCGTCACTATCTATTTCTCCAATATCTCCAGTATGGAAGTATCCATTTTTAAGTACTTCTGCAGTTTGCTCTGGATCTTTGTAATATCCTTGCATTACTTGAGGTCCTTTTATCAATATTTCTCCATCCTCAGCAATTTTAACTTCTGTGTCTGGTAATGCCTTACCAACACTTCCAATTCTAAAACCACCATCACGCATATCATTAACCGTTACCACTGGAGAGGTCTCTGTAAGTCCATAGCCTTCCATTACTGGGCATCCTGCCGCATTAAATACTCTTGCAAGTCTAGGTTGTAAAGCTGCAGAACCAGAAGCAATAGCTTTTAAATTTCCACCAAGGGCTTCTTGCCACTTACTGAAAATTAATTTACGTGCTACTTTTAGCTTTGTTTCATACACCCAACCATTTTGTCCATAAGGTTCCCATTGTAGACCAAGATCAACGGCCCAAAAGAATAATTTCTTTTTAACTCCCGTTAAATCTGCACCTTTTGCAATAATTTTATCGTATACTTTTTCAAGTAAACGCGGTACAGCCGTCATTACCTCTGGATGGATTTCTTTAAGATTATCACTAATGGTTTCTAAACTTTCAGCAAAATGAATGCTTACACCACAATATTGGTACATGTACAATAGCATGCGCTCATATATATGACATACAGGTAAAAAACTCAGCGCCTTGGATTTACCCATTTCTATTGGTAATCTCCCTTTACTGTGTTTTGCATTACATGCAATGTTTTTGTGGCTTAGCATTACTCCTTTTGGCCTTCCGGTAGTTCCAGAGGTGTATATAAGTGTTGCTAAATCATCTTCATGTACTGCATCCATGCGTTTTTGCACTTCTTGTTGCAAATCTTGATTGTCATTACCAAGGGTAATCACTTCTTGCCAAGAATCACAACCATCTATATCTTCAAAGCTATAGACTCCCAAAAGTGAAGGAACATTTGCTTTTATTTTATTTATTTTATCTAGTACTTCTTTACAGGAAACAAATACATATTTAGACTCTGAGTGGTTAAGAACATACTCATAGTCTTGCTCAGATATGGTAGGGTAAATTGGCACATCTTGTGCGCCTGTTTGCAGTATTCCAATGTCACAGATGTTCCACTGAGTTCTATTTGTCATAGAAATAATGGCTACTTTGTCATTGGCTTTTACTCCAAGTTTTATCAAACCACGGCTAATTGCATTGGCTTGATCTATATATTGTTGGGTGGATGTCTTAACCCACGTTCCATTTTCTTTACTAACTAGTGCAGCCTCTTGAGGATAGTTTTCTAATTGGTAGTATGGAAAGTCAAAAAGTCTTTTTACTTCTGTCATATCATTATAATTTCTGTGAATGCAAAATAGTGAAAAATATTGATTTTAAATAACTTGAAGAATTAAATTCAAAACGCACAAAAAAATGTCACACCAGGCTACCGGTATGACATTTTTTAAAACCCTGTAGGTGTACTTATTGTTTTATTATCTTAAAGGTTTGTAGCGTCTGTTTTTGAGATAGTTTTAATATGTATATACCAGGTGCAAGATCACTGTAATCCAATGAATGATTTGCAGATGCCTTACTGGTTTTTATAAGTTTACCATCCATAGCGTATATAGCGGCAGTATAGTCTGGTAGGTTTGTTGTAATGTGTAATATGTCTTTAACTGGGTTTGGATAAATACCAAACTGATATTGCTGGATATCTTCCAGGGAAAGCACATCTTCATTTAGAGTGTTAAATGTTAAATCATCAAAGTAAAACCCGTCTGCTTCTACAAAATTATCTGACCTGAAAATAAAACGCGCACGTATGGTTTGGCCAATATAATCACTCAAGTCTATTTGTTCTTGTACCCAATTATTTTGTGTCCCATCATACAGGGGTTGCCCCTGTGGCTGGTCTTCACTTCCTGCATTGGTGTACAATCCGCATTGGGATATCCAGCTATTACCGCCGTTTGTAGAAATTTGGAACTGGGCATAATCATAGTTGTTTTCTATGTCAAACTTGGTCCAAAAAGTAACATTAGCTCCAATAACCCCAGTGAGGTCTATGGTATTGTTTAATACTATAGATTTATTGGCATTATCATCATAATCTCCATTTGGAGATTCAGTAATACTACTTGGCGCAGAAACAAAAGTTTGCGATGTGGTAGCCCATCCATTATTTGAGTAATTAGAGGTAGAGGAGGCGTCATCTTCAAAAATACTGGTAAGACTCCCAAATGTTTTAGTCACTAGAAGTGTTGTGTCATACTCGCCATTATTAACGACTAACTCATATACAACAAGATCTCCACTATTTACAGCGCCGCTAAGGCTATATTGTATGTTGCCGGTTTGTGTTTCTAATAGCTCAAGTCCATTAAAGTTTACAGCCTCTCCCGCAGCCTCAATATTGTTTGAAATAGGATTGAGTGAAACGCTAAAGTTTCCATCACCAGATAAACCAAATCTTTTTATTTCAAAAGGAGCATCTATCATAGGGCTAGTTCCTGTATAGATAGCACCTGTATCTTTTAATGAGGCAAAATTGTTTATCATTTTTGCGGCCGTTACATTATGATACATCATAGATTTAGCAATTGGCTCGATTTGGTTGGAAGGAGGCCAAAATTCAGGACCAATTTCTGGAGTATATGCAAATATTTTATCATGGGTACCAACGGTACCGTACATAAAATCATCACTGTCTCCCGCGGCAGCATACAGCTCTGCTGAGAGTATGTTATTGTAACCGTTTTGTGATACTAATTCAGCGCCTAAATTATCAAGTAATTCTTCATCTACAGATGGCGTGTTTTCTATGTATCCATATGGGCGAAGTAGCAATTCACCATAGCTATGGTTGTTAAAGGCCATGATAAAATTATGCTGTTCAACAAACCATTTCATGGCTTGGTTTTCTACCTCACTAAAGGGCCCTGTACCTCTATAGACTTGGCTATCTGGATTTCCAGAAGATCCTTCACCGCCCCACATACCATTACTAGAGTTTCCGTCAATAAAAAATTCGTAGTTTCTGTTGTTGTCTACACCAAAGGTTCCATTGCCGTTGTTTCTTCTGTTTTTTCTCCAAAAACCACCTCCATTTGGATTGGTTTTTTCGTTGTAAAGATATCCGTCAGGGTTTACAACAGGGACAAAGTAAAGTTCGGTATTATCAACAATGCTCTGGATCTCTGGGTCTGTATCATAATTCTCTAGCAAATACCACATGTAAAAAATTAGTTGGTGTAATGACATTGGTTCACGGGCATGGTGTATAGCCGTGTATAATATCTGTGGTTCTGGATCTGAAGCATCTGGGTTGTCACTGATTTTAACCCATTTAATGCCATTTCCGCCAATAGATGGAGTTACAGAGTTATCTGGCTGTCCTTGGGTTAAAAAATTACTAATGTTTGCTTTTGTAGTAATTAAATTAGGATACAATGCCTTCATCTGGTCTAACTCATCTAATACCTCTTGGTATGTAAAGTAACCACCCATAGACCCTGCAGGATCATTAAAGTGCACTGGAGTTTCATAGGTTTCAGCACTATTATCACAATCTAGATTTCTAACAGCTGCTTTAAGGTTGTTTTGAGTTAAAAAATGTTGTTCAAGATCATCTATAAGGATGTCAAACTTAAAACCATTATCACGAGCAATAGTAAGCTCTGAGCTAGAAAAGTCTGAAATAATAAAATATCCCTTTTTATGTTTCCCATGATCTACGGCTACACCTAAACTCTCTAATTGGGAGAGTTGTTGCGAGTCTGAATAGTAAATCTTTGCGCGCTGAAACTTTTCTTCAAAAGATTGAGAAAAACTACTAAGAGTAACACATACCAATAATAATGTAAATAACGTATTTTTCATGTTTTATTAAATTCTGGATAACATATTAATAAGCCTCAAATATAAAGTTAGCTTTCTCTTTAAAATGTTAAATATGAATTAAAAGTGAGAAAATTACTTTGTTTCTAACCATTTCCTGGCATTTACAAACGCTTCTAGCCAAGGACTAACCTCATCATTGGTGTTTTTTGGGTAGTGTCCCCAATTCCAAGGAAAAGTAGAGCGCTCTAGATGTGGCATCATAACAAGATGTCTTCCAGAGGCGTCTGTCATCATTGCAGTGTTGTAATCACTCCCGTTTGGATTTGCTGGAAATGTGTCATATCCATATTTACCCACAATAGAATAATTGCTTTCTTGTTTAGGGAATGAAAACTTCCCTTCACCATGAGCGGCCCATATACCAAGGGTGCTTCCAGCAAGACTAGAGAGCATTACAGAGTTGTTTTCTTGAATAGTTACAGAGGTGAAATTACATTCAAACTTCCCGCTATCGTTATGTAGCATTTTTGGTTTTTCTGTATCATTAGGGTTTAGTAATCCTAGTTCTATAAATAATTGACATCCATTACAAACCCCTAGGGAAAGGGTGTCATTTTTAGCAAAGAATTTTTTCAATGCTGTGTTTGCTTTTTCATTGTATAAAAACGCACCTGCCCAGCCCTTTGCGCTTCCTAATACGTCGCTGTTTGAGAAGCCTCCTACAGCTGCAATAAATTTTATATCATCTAATGTTTCTCTTCCTGTAATTAAATCTGTCATGTGGACATCTTTAACATCAAAACCAGCCAGGTACATGGCGTTTGCCATTTCACGTTCGCTGTTAGATCCTTTTTCTCTAATAATAGCTGCTTTAATACGTTTTTTAGAGCTGTCTATCACGGGTTTTTTTCCGTTAAAATTTTTTGGGAATGTAAACTGAAGTGGTTGATTTTTATAGTTTTCAAAACGTGGCACTGCCATATTTCCGCTCTGTTTTACATCCAGTAGGTGAGAGGTCTTATACCAAGAGTCTCTCATCTGCACGATATCAAAACAAACCTGATCATTATAGTTGGTAAGGGTTAACTCTTCTTTGTTTGAGACCGTTCCTATTTTAACAAAATCTATGTTGTTTTGTAGTAAAGTGTTCTCTAAAGTATGATCATGTGATGCTTGAATTACAATACCGCAATTCTCTGAAAATAAAACTTTTACAGTATCTTTTTCTTTGAGATCAGATAGGTTTAAAGTAGCTCCTAAGTTAGTATCTGCAAAGCACATTTCTAACAGGGTAGTAATAAGTCCTCCAGAGGCAACGTCATGACCTGCCGCAATTTGGTCTTCCATGATAAGGCCTTGAATGGTGTTAAAAACGGTAGCCACATAAGAGGCATTTTTTACTGTTGGAGCTTCATTTCCAACACTATTTAAAACTTGACCAAAAGAGGATCCTCCCAGTTTAAAATTGTCTTGGCTTATGTTTATGTAATAGATACTTCCTTTGTCTTTTTGTAATACAGGTTCTACAACTTTTTTAATATCCTTACAATGTCCAGCTGCTGTTATAATTACAGTTCCTGGAGAAATTACTTGTTCGTTTTTATATTTCTGCCTCATAGAAAGAGAATCCTTTCCAGTAGGCACATTAATACCAAGGGCGATACTAAAATCACTAATTGCTTCAACAGCTTTATAAAGGCGCGCATCTTCTCCTGGATTATTACACGGCCACATCCAATTGGCAGATAAAGAAATACTCTTTAATCCTTTGTCTAGGGGCGCCCAAATAATATTGGTTAAAGATTCTGTTATAGAATTTCTAGATCCTGCTACTGGGTCTATAAGTCCAGAGATAGGAGAGTGTCCAATACTGGTAGCAACACCTTGTATACCATTATAATCTAATGCCATTACACCACAGTTGTTAAGTGGTAATTGTAAAGGCCCGGCGCATTGTTGTTTTGCTACCTTACCTGTAACACAGCGGTCTACTTTGTTGGTTAACCAGTCTTTACAACCTACAGCCTCAAGGCTTAATACCTCACAGGTGTATTTTATAATTTCTGAAACATCGTAACTCGCAAAGGTATACTCTCTATTTATAGTGGTATCTGTCATGATTGTTTCTGGAGAACTTCCAAACATATCACTTAAAGCAAAATCCATAGGTTTTTCTCCAGATGTTTTGCTCTCAAAAGTAAATTGATGATCTGCGGTAACTTCACCAACCCGGTACATTGGAGATCGCTCTCTATCTGCAACGCGTTGCAGGGTATCCAAATCTTTTTTGCCAATAACAAGACCCATGCGTTCTTGAGATTCGTTTCCTATAATCTCTTTAGCAGAGAGTGTTGGGTCTCCAACAGGAAGCGCATCTATATTTATTATTCCTCCTGTATCTTCTACCAGTTCGCTAAGGCAGTTGAGGTGGCCTCCTGCGCCATGATCATGAATAGATACAATAGGGTTTATATCACTCTCTACCATGGCTCTTACAGCGTTAGCAGCGCGTTTTTGCATTTCTGGATTAGACCTCTGTATGGCATTTAACTCTATACCACTAGAGAAGGCACCTGTGTCTGCGCTAGATACGGCTGCGCCTCCCATACCGATTCGGTAATTTTCTCCGCCAAGAATCACGATCTGGTCTCCTTGTTGAGGTGTATCCTTTAGGGCTTGTTCTGCTTTACCATACCCAATTCCTCCAGCCATCATAATAACTTTGTCAAAACCTAGCTTTCTGGCGTGTTCTTCGTGCTCAAAGGTGAGTACAGATCCTGTAATTAATGGTTGGCCATATTTGTTTCCAAAATCACTAGCTCCATTACTTGCTTTAATTAAAATATCAAGCGGAGTTTGGTACAACCAATCTCTTTCTTTCATGGCTTGCTCCCAGGGGCGATTTTTTTCTAATCTCGAGTAAGAAGTCATATACACTGCACTGCCAGCTAAGGGTAAAGACCCTTTTCCTCCAGCCAATCTATCTCTAATTTCTCCACCAGAGCCTGTTGCTGCTCCGTTAAAGGGCTCTACCGTAGTTGGGAAATTGTGTGTTTCTGCTTTTATTGAAATAACACTATTAAAGTCTTTGTTTTGATAGTAGTCTGGTTTATCTGCACTCTTTGGGGCAAACTGGGTTACTACAGGGCCATTTACAAAAGCAACATTGTCTTTGTAGGCAGATACAATTTCGTTGGGATTTTCTTTGGAAGTTTCTTTAATTAACTTGAATAAAGAAGATGGCATTTTCTCTCCATCTATAATAAAGGTGCCATTAAATATTTTGTGTCTACAATGCTCGCTATTTGCTTGGCTAAAACCAAATACTTCAGAGTCTGTGAGTTTTCTGCCAAGCTTAATTGCAAGGGTGTCTAGATATGCAACTTCTTCCTTGTTTAAAGCCAATCCTTCAGATTCATTGTAGGTAGCAATATCATGAATATCTTTTATAGCCTCTGGCGTTGCAGACACATCAAAAATAGTTTGGTCTAACAAGGGAAATTTTTGCAATAACATTGGGTCAAAATCACTTGTAGTTTCTGTAGATGGTACAAACTCTTCAATTCTAATAATTGATTCAACACCCATGTTTTGTGTTATTTCAACAGCATTTGTGCTCCATGGTGTAATCATAGCTGCTCTGGGGCCAATAAAAAAATCCGCGATTGCGGACTGCTTTATTTGTGGTGTATTGCCAAAAAGCCATTGCAGTTTTTGGCTGCTTTGTTTTGAAATTTCTGCGGTTGTCTGGACAGCAAATACTTTGGTTGTAACGTCTCCAAAAAAGTGAATCATTCTTGATAGGATTTCAATGGTTTTTAAAGTGTAAAGGTAGTTTTTTTTCTGAAATTTTTTAATAGAAATTAACCGATTTGGTCAAGGTTATGAGAAACTTTTTAACAGCTTTTATCCTCATAATATAAGCCTGTGAGATTATTGTGAGTTGTTTTATTAGTGCGCAGGCTCATCTCTAAGTATCTTGCAGTAAATATCTCTTAAAATTGAGTTAAGTATATAATCTATATACAGCAAAGTACCCTTTAAGATTTATATTGCACAAAAATTAAATTAATTTAAATTAAAATTAAAATTATGAAATTTAGAAATCTACTAATAGCTATTGCTGTTTTCTTTTCTTGGAATGCTTTTTCTCAACAAACTCAAGGGCCAAATTCGGTCTCTCAAGGTACTTTTATGGGTACCACAATTGCACTTCGTGATATGCCAAGTGTTACAGAAATGGAAGAAGAAGGTTTTGAGTATGCTAGAGAGATCAAGCAAAAATTTGATCCATCTCAAAAAAATGCTGTTATAGATAAAAATGATTTACCCTTAGAAGGTCAACACCCTGGATACCAAAGCGAGCAAGGAACCAGAGACCCTCTTACGGTGTTACAAAATTTTCAAGGTGCTTCTATCCAAGAAGGGCAGGCTTTACCTCCAGATCCAACGGGAGCAGTAGGCCCGAATCATTATGTTCATGCTGTAAACTTAGTTGTTAAAATATTTGACAAAACCGGTGAGTTGTTAACCGGGCCGGTTGCCCTGGGTACTTTTCTAGGCAATGGAAACAGTAACGGAGATCCTATTGTAATGTATGATCATCTTGCAGATCGTTTTTTTGTAAGTCAATTTAATGTTGGTACTAACGCCCTTATTATTGGTGTTTCTCAAACTCCAGATCCTACCGGTTCTTACAACCTATACAACTATCCACTGGATGCATTTCCAGATTACCCGCACTATTCGGTTTGGCATGATGGTTATTATTTAACTGCTAATAAAAACCAAGGAGATAAAGTATATGTCCTGGACAGACAGGCTATGATAGACGGTGACGAGGATCCAACAATTATTGGTTTTAATTTACCTCAATTCATTAGAAACCCGGCCACAGTTATAAGCCCAGAGCCTGCCAATTTAGTTGGAAATGATGCAGATACAGACTCTCCTGCCTTTATAGTTTATCTTCAAGACGGTTCTTGGGGTGGTATTTCTTATGACCATATCAAGGTATGGACCATAGAAACAGATTTTGTAACTCCAGATAATTCAACAGTTAGCCAGCCTCAAGAAATTGAAACGGCTCCTTTTGATTCTTTTTTCCGTCAATTTGGACAGGGAGATTTCAAACAACCAAGTACAGACCAACGTTTAGATGGCGCCTCTGGAGTAATTAGCTTTGCTGCAAACTACAGGAGTTTTGTAAATCATAATTCTTGGGTAATTACTTTTAATGAAGATATGGGTGGCCAGCGTGGAGGTATTCGTTGGATAGAACTGCGTAATACAGATGCAGATAGCACGTGGTCTTTATTCCAAGAAGGGTCATTTGCTCCTGAAGACGGAGAAAGCAGATATATGAGTAGCTCAGCTATGGATCAAGACGGAAATATTGGTATGGCATATAACCTTAGTAGTGAAAACACATCTGCTAGTATAAGATATACGGGTCGTTATGATGGTGATGCCCTTGGCCAGATGACCTTTCCTGAGGGAGTTATATGGGATGGTTTAGGAAGACAAACAAATACAAACAGATTTGGAGATTACGCCCACCTAACTATGGATCCTGATGGTGTTACTTTTTGGCATACCTCAGAGTATTTCCAGGGAGTTAACCAATGGAGAACACGTATTGCCTCTTTTACCTTAAATAATGGTTTCTCTGAAGATATAGGGGTTTACAACTTTGACCAACCAGTAAGTGGTGATGATTTAACAGACGCAGAGACTGTAACGGTTAAAATATTTAATTTTGGTACAGACCCTCAAAGTAATTTTGATGTTGCACTTAGAGTAGATGGAGCCTTAATTGTTACAGAAACATTTACAGAAACCATTGCTCCTCAAAGCTCTGTTAACTATACATTTAATACCACTGTAGATTTATCTATAGCTCAGCAAGAGTATGAGATAGAAGCACGTACCTTGTTATCTGAAGATGCTAACACTCCTAATGACTCATTTACAAAGACAATTAACAATACAACCTTATCTGTAATAGATCAAGAGTTTAATGCGGGTGATTTTACTATTATAGCAGCAGGAGCCAAGCAGTATGATGTAAATTTCACAACAACTAGAGACTTTGGTGCTATTAGCTACAGTGTGTACAATACAATTGGTCAACAAATAACAAAAGGACTTTTGGATAGTAATGGGCAAACCCATACAACTACATTAGACTTTAGCGCTCAACCAGTAGGCGTGTTCTTTGTGTCGTTAACCAACGGCTCATACAAAGCTAGCAAAAGAGTAGTAGTGTTTAAGTAATACTTATTATTACTTTTTTAAAAAACCTCAACATATATGTTGAGGTTTTTTTTATGCAAAATTTTAACACCAAAGGTTAAATTTGTATTAATAAAATTAAATTTAAAAGTTTTAACAAACTAGCTGTTATATTTGTTCTTTAAATAAGATATTTTTTAAGTAACTTTCTTAATTAAAGAATCATAAATCTAGTTTTTTAACCCAGCAAAAATCGTTTATCATTGAGTACATTTTTCTTAATAAAAGCTCATAAAACCCTTTTAAGTATAGCTGTGTTGTTTTTCTTTATAGGACAACCTATACTAAGCTCTATACTAGTTTCTGGACAAATTACTGCTGTGGTCATAGATATTGAAAACGAGTCTGAGAAAGAAGGTGAAAATAAAAATAAGCAAGAGAAAGAACTCTCTGAAGAAAAGAAAATAACAACCAATCACGGTCAGTTAGCTATTGTTTTTTCAAATTCAAATTCAAGTAAAATAGCACAAACTCCAAACGCTTTTTTTGGTTCTGTTTTCTTAGAAATAAGTAATCCACCACCAGAGGTCTTTCTTTAGTTTACCTCTAGTATGAGAAGTTTATTTTAAATTTTCTCATATCCCTACATTTCAATTTTCTATTTAATTTAAAAAAAAGCAAAATAGCTATTTCTATTTTGCGCGTACGCATATGTCTAAATCAACTATTTTTAAGAATTTAAAGAACGATATACCTGCAAGTATCGTTGTATTTTTTGTTGCATTACCTCTTTGTTTGGGTATTGCCTTAGCCAGTGGAGCTCCACTGTTTTCTGGTCTTATTGCAGGAATTGTTGGTGGTATATTAGTAGGAGTTTTAAGTGGCTCTCAAGTAGGAGTTAGTGGCCCAGCGGCAGGATTAGCTGCTATTGTACTTACTGCCATTAGTAGTTTAGGTGGTTTTGAGAACTTTTTACTAGCAGTTGTTCTTGGAGGTGTTATACAAATGGTATTTGGCTTTTTGAAAGCGGGTATTATTGGGTACTATTTTCCTTCATCTGTTATTAAAGGAATGCTAACTGGAATTGGTATTATCATCATCTTAAAGCAGATTCCTCATTTTTTTGGGTATAATTCTTCACAAGAGGTTGATTTTGCATTTTTTCAAGTAGATGGAGACACTACCTTCTCTGGTATTTTACATGCTATTAATGCAATAAGTGTAGGTCCTACTATTATTGCTATTATTGCCCTAGTGATTCTGCTACTGTGGAGTACTGTTCTTTCCAATAAAGGAAAAATTTTCACCCTCATACAAGGGCCACTTGTGGCTGTTGGAGTTGGGATTTTATATTTCATTTTCACCCAAGACAGCGCAGTATTTGGAATATCAAATAAGCATCTTGTTAGTGTGCCTATACCAGATAGTTTTGATATGTTTCTAGGGCAGTTTAGCACACCAAATTTCTCTGGAATCACAAATCCTGCTATTTGGGTTACAGCCTTTACTATCGCACTTGTTGCGAGTCTAGAAACATTGTTATGTGTTGAGGCCACCGATAAGTTGGACCCTCTAAAAAGGGTTACTCCAACTAATAAAGAACTAGTAGCACAAGGTGCTGGTAATATTGTATCTGGATTAATTGGAGGTTTACCGGTAACGCAGGTTATTGTAAGATCTTCTGCTAATATACAGTCTGGCGGGAAAACCAAAATGGCCGCTATTATACATGGTTTTTTATTGTTAATATCTGTGGTTGCAATTCCTACACTATTAAATAAAATACCTTTATCTGTGTTGGCTTCTATTTTGTTAATTGTAGGATATAAGCTAGCAAAGCCATCTTTGTTTAAACAAATGTATCTATTGGGTTGGAAACAATTTGCCCCTTTTACAGTAACAGTGGTAGGTATTGTATTTACAGACTTGCTTGTAGGTATTGCACTAGGTTTGTCTGTAGGTGTTGTTGTTATTTTAATAAAGAGTTATCAAAACTCTCACTTTTTACACATGGAAGATAAAAGTAATGGTGTTATTAAAGTAAAAATGACATTAGCAGAAGAAGTTACCTTTTTTAATAAAGGTGCTATTTTAAAAGAATTAGACTCATTACCTAGAGACAGTAGTTTGGAGCTAGATGTAACTAAAACTCGTTATTTGGATAACGATATTATCGAAATTCTTGAGGATTTTCAAGAAAAGGCTCAAAACAGGAACATTTTTATAACATTAATTTCTGAAAGAGGTGTTGTAGAAAATCCAGAAAGTTTTATCAAATTTTTCACATTAAGACCAAAAAAAGTATCGTAAATTTAGAATTGAAAAAATAATAATTATGAAAGCACACACAAAACAAACACAAGAGGCAATGAGCCCAGATGCTGCTTTGCAAGCATTAAAAGACGGTAATAAAAGATTTGTAACAAGTACTCAAGTCTCTAGAGACTTAATGCAACAAGTTGCAGACACAAGCACAGGACAATATCCTTTTGCTACTATATTACATTGTATAGACTCAAGGGTTTCTGCAGAATTGGTTTTTGACCAAGGCATTGGAGATTTATTTAGTATTCGTATTGCAGGAAACTTTGTGAACGAAGATATTTTAGGGTCTATGGAGTTTGCAACAAAACTAGCAGGCACTAAAGTTGTTGTTATATTAGGACATACAGCTTGTGGAGCCGTAAAAGGAGCCTGTGATCATGCAAAATTAGGAAACCTCACTGGTATGCTTGAAAAAATAGCGCCAGCTGTTACTGCAGTAACAGAACCTGCAGATGCGGCTTTGCGCACCTCTAGCAATATTGATTTTGTAAATAGGGTAGCTGTTAAAAATGTGCATATGGCCATTGATAACCTCAGAGCTATGAGTCCTGTATTAAAAGAGATGGAAGCTGCGGGTGAAATAAAAGTAGTAGGGGCTATGTACCATATAGAAAATGGTCAAGTAGATTTTTTATAACACTAAATGCTATTAAACAAAAAACCGCTTCTTTAAAGAAGCGGTTTTTTTTATGGTGTTTACTTTTTAGGACTATAACTCTGTTGGTAGGCCTCCCAATCTTTTTTCGATTTTTTTCTTTTTAACGGTAAGTCTTTTCATGAGGTCCATTAGCGTCTCATCTTTTGTCTCTTTGTAGCGTTCGTTTATAGCTAGTATTAGCCTTTTTGCCTCTCGTGATGCAGCAACTTTGTCACTGGTAGACATGTGGCTCATTTTTGCATCTTCATATGCCTGTGCTTGTTCTAATAAATCCATTGTATTTTTTTTAAACTTGGGTATTTAAGTTTTACAATAAGGTGTTTTGCTGTGCTTATAAAACGGTCTTATTGTTTAGACAATAATAGTATTTTTTTTAAAACTAGACTAGCAATAAGAGCTACAAGATTTAGGCTTTATTTGTGTTGTAAATACATTAATTAGAAGTTGTTTTTTTAATTTCTGAAAAATAGATTAAAAAAAAACTGCGCTAGTAGCGCAGTTTTTTATGTGATTAAGATATTTCTGACCTCCCTTTGAGGCGAACTTCTATTTTTTTCTTTTTCGCGGTGATGCGTTTCATAGCATCCATTAATTTTTCGTCTTTTGTTTTCTTGTACATTTCATTGATTGCAAGTACAAGCCTTTTAGCCTCTCGTGATGCGTGTACACGGTCACTGGTAGACATGTGACTCATCTTTGCTTTTTCAAACTCAGCTGCTTGTTCTAATAAATCCATTTCTTCTTTGATAGCTTTAACTTTTGTATAAACCTACAAAAATAGGGTGGATTGTGCAAGTGCTATATACCTCTTGTGATTTCTTTAACATTGGACCTGTTTTTCAACAATTTAATATATGCTCTTGGGCAGGCTATCACTGTCTTTTTTAAGACATGTGAAAAGCCGTTAAACTCTAAATTTTATATTTTAATGAAATCTGTAACCAAAAAAATAAGCCCTAGTGTAGGGCTTATTTTGTGTTATACTGTAACTATTTTTTAGAGTATTAGGAATTATTTCAACTCTACTATCAATGTATTAACTATATTTACTTGTAACCACACCAATAAAACTAGTTAATAGTAATTGCCTAATTTGATGTATTTACAATTCAATTTAATAATTTATCTCATGAAAAATAAATCATTTCTTTTGTTATTCTTTTTTTTGTTTTTATGTCAAGTTTCATTTGCACAACAAACAATATTACATGATAGTAACTTACCTATTATGGTAATTTCTTCAGATATAGACCCAGATACCAATGCACCCACAGATATACCAGATGAGCCAAAAGTATTGGGTAGTATGCAGCTTATTTATAGACCAGATGGTTCTAGAAATTATTTAACAGATAGTACCAACGAATCTTTTTTAAATTATAAGGGTAGGATAGGGATCGAATTAAGAGGAAGTAGTTCCCAGGCATTAGATAAAAAACCATATGGTTTTACCACTCTTTTGCAAGATGGTGATTCTAACAATAATGTTAGTTTGTTGGGTATGCCCTCAGAGAATGATTGGGTTTTAAATTCTTTAGCCTATGATCCATCTATGGTTCGCGATTACTTGTCTTACACATTGGCTAGTAACATGGGTAATTACGCCCCAAGAGTACAATATATTGAAGTAATTGTTAATGGTGATTACAAAGGCGTATATTTTTTAACCGAGAAAGTTAAAAGAGATTCTGACAGAGTAAATTTAAAAAAAATAGCTGATGATGATAATGATTTTCCAGATATAACTGGAGGTTACATGATAAAGGCAGACAAAACCACCGGAGGAGATGAAATAGCTTGGACGATGCCTAATTATGGAGGTTGGGACACTAATTTTTTACATCATTATCCCAAAACTGAGGATATTACTTCTGCGCAAGCTAATTACATAGAAACTATATTTTATAATTTGGCAGACCAGACAAACCCCGCCAATACATCTATTATTGATGGGTATCCATCTATGATTGATATTCCAAGTTTTGTAGATTATATCCTAATGGCAGAAATTGCCTCAAATCCAGATGCTTATCAATTTAGCACCTATTTCCACAAAGATAGGGGTGGCAAACTCAGAGCAGGGCCTATTTGGGATTACAACTTATCCTTCGGAAATGATTTATTTGTTTTTGGATTTGATAGAAGTTTTTTTGATGTATGGCAATTAGATTTTGAAAATAGAGGCGCTAAATTTTGGAGAGATTTATTTCAAGACGAAACATTTAATTGTTATTTGGCAAAACGCTGGTTTGAGTTAACTGGTGCAAATCAAACCTTAAGCTATCTCACAATTTCTAATCTAATAGACGGGTATGTAGCTCTTTTAAGCGAATCTAAGGCAAGAGAGCTACAACGATGGCCACCACAGGAGGGTTGGCCTACGGTTGCCGATCAAGCAGAAAATATTATCGAGATGAAACAATGGATCCAAGAGAGAATCAATTGGATGAGTACAAATATAGGTTCCTCTAGTAATTGCATGGATGTTTCTGTCCCAGATTTAGTGATTAGTAAAATACACTACAACCCTTTGGAGGATGCTGGGTATTCTAGTAAAGAACTAGAATTTATTGAAATAACGAATAACTCCAATCAAGTTGTAGACTTAACAGGTTATTACATTAGAGAACTGGGGATCTCATATCAATTTGCTGCTAATGCTACAGTAGCTGGCAATCAAAAAATCTATTTAAGTAGTGATTCCTCTGTTTTTGAAGCGTATTATGGTTTTGCCCCTTTTGGAGCCTTTACTAGAGATTTAAGCAACAGTTCTTACACCATCATGCTGTCTGACGCTTTAGGTAACACCATAGACCAAGTAACATATATGGATAGCGATCCTTGGCCAGAACAGGCCGATGGAGAAGGCCCGTATTTACAATTAGTTGATGTAAGCTCAGACAACTCCTTGGCTAGTAACTGGATAGCAAGCAGTCAGTCTCTTTCTATAGAAGATATCGCGACAGCGCAAAGGCAAATAATAGTGTATCCAAACCCTACCAAGGGCATAGTAACTATTGAATTTGATTTCTCAAATACAGATGCTTTAGAATTTTCAATTTATAATTCAATGGGTCAATCTGTAGGAGATTTTGTAGTACGCTCAAGTAATTTAGAAATTAATTTGAGTCATCTACCCAGTGGGTTTTATTACTACAACATCAAAAACAAGGGAGTAGTAATTTCAAGAGATAAAATTATTAAAAACTAAAAAAGCCTTACCCAGAAGGGTAAGGCTTGTAAGGTGTAAAAATAAGGTGTAAATTATTCAGTAACTTCTTCTTGCACTTCTTCCTCCTCTTGGAGATAATTTACCAAGCCACTTGCATCAAAGTAATCTCCTCCGCTTATAATAAGTCCATCTTTAAAATCCCAGGTGTGGTAGGCTTTCATTTCCCATTTTTTGCCAGTTGCAGTATGCATCCCAGACCAAGTTCCGTAGGATCTTACACTTCCATCTGCTATGCCAGTTTCAGCCAAGACTCCTGGTAACCAGTTGTCAGCGGTATATACTACATCTTCCATTTGATCTTGCCATGCTTTTAAATATTGGCCAAATTCTTCTTTTCCAATTTCAGTAGATCCGAAAAATACAGGTTGCCATTTAACATCTTCATGCAATAAGTCTAGCTGAGCTTGAAAATCTGACTCAGAACCTTGTAGTTCTAACATTTTTTTTGCAGTAACGGTATTTTTAGCAAATTCAGGAGGTAATCCTTGTGAGCAAGAGATACATAGGGCTAGTACAAAAACACTTAATAATTTTTTCATTTTTGGTAAATTTAAATTAGTTGTTCCACGAAATTAATTTATTTTATTTGTAAAAACAAATAAAATTTGAAATTGCCTTGGAGCCAAAGGGTGTTAAATCAAACTATTTTGGGGAGGATTTGGAATTATTAAAATAAAATATCGTTTAAATAACCCCACATTTCGATACAGCTATTTCTAAACCTCTTAAGCGGGTAAACTTACATTGATTATATTTGAAATAAATT